>Ga0302268_1000009_pt1 | contig 119668 bp, 96 predicted proteins | sample III_Bog_E2_1_FD_194554 | JGI IMG/M metagenome (GOLD analysis project Ga0302268, IMG submission 194554) | Peat permafrost microbial communities from Stordalen Mire near Abisko, Sweden - III_Bog_E2_1 | ecosystem: Environmental > Terrestrial > Soil > Wetlands > Peat | place: Sweden: Abisko... | reverse complement strand
TGGTAGCGCAGTACGCGCAGCTTGTGGCTGAGTCGCTTGAAGGGATTTCCGCGGACGAGGCATACCTGGTTGGGCTGCTTCATGAGATTGGGGCCATTGCGACGGTTCTGGAGTGGCCAAAAGATTGCCCCGGCCGGAGAGACCCGGCTGCACTGCTGGCAATGGAGCGGGCGTTGCCCCTCTTCGTTCTTGCTGCCATGCGCAGCGTGAACGATCCATATGCGCCACTTACCTGGAGGTTCATCCTTACTGCAGCGCATGAACTGGCCGGTGCCCGCGAGGAATTCGACGAATATGCTCTCCAAGCCATCGACTCCATCGGTATCTGTGCCCGTTGGAAGGGACTTCTTCCTCTCGCACTCAGCGGTCGTTCGGATGCGACAGCAGCGGATGGATGGGGCGCCCGCGAAGTGGAGGAATGCAGATTGTGAAGTCACGAGCCACATTCTTACCTTGACGTAGAATCGAAGACATCGCTATGGGGACCAACGGATTGCGTCATCTCATCTGCTTCTCATTGACTCCTCATTCGCGGTTTGGCATGGCGAGGAAGAAATCTATAAATTATTCATAAATGAAGTGAAACCCTGGATAAGTCACGCATAACATGGATTGGCCTCTGGCGTGCAAGTTATCTGCCTGAGGAAACACGATGAACAGTGGATACTACGCAGCCTGTACTGGGCTGATGTCCCGCACCCAGGCGCTCGATACGATAGCCAACAACCTGGCCAACGTGAGCACCGCGGGCTTCCGCGCAAGTCATAACGTGTTCAGCTCGGTTCTTGCCACTACCGGCAACTCTCCTCTCTCCGCTCTCAACCAGGACGAGAATGACTATGGAGTGTTGAGCGGCACGCAACTGGATACCTCGCAAGGCGCACTGGTGCCGACAGGCAATGATCTGGACCTTGCAATGGAAGGGCCCGGCTATTTCGCGGTGCAAACCGCTGCTGGCCCTGTCTACACGCGTGGCGGAAACTTCCGCGTGTCTCCACAAGGCCAATTGATCACGGCTGCGGGTGACCCTGTGATGGGCGAGAATGGGCCAATCACAATACTTGGACAACCCATTTCAATCAGTGCGGATGGAACAATCTCAGCCAACGGCGCGATCTCAGGCAGGGTGAAGCTGGTGGAGTTTGCATCCACCGTGAATTTGCAGAGCGCAGGCGGCACATACTACACAGCCCCTGCCGGGACCGCAACTGCCGGGCAGGCTTCTCAGGTGCGCCAGGGAATGCTCGAGAGCTCAAACGTCAATCCTGTCACCAGCGTCGTGGAGTTGATTACCGCGCAGCGCGAGGTTGAAACGATGCGCCGAGTGCTTACGATGTTCAGCACAGAGCTTGACAAGACAGCAGCCCAGGACCTACCTCGCGTCAGCTGATTCAGTGTCGCATGCAAGCTGCGCCAACCTTGAAAGGAAACTCATATGTTTCGTGCACTCTATACGGCCGCAAGTGGAATGACGGCCCAGCAATTGAACCTGGACAACATTGCCAACAATCTTGCCAACTCGAGCACTACCGGCTTTCAGCAGCGGCAGGTGAATTTCACCGACCTTCTGTATCAGAACCAGATCATGCCCGGTGCCGCCTCAACGCAGCAAACTACAGTGACTTCAGGTCTGCAGATTGGTCTTGGCACGCGGCCTGGAGCGACCGAGATCATTCAGACACAGGGCGACTTTTCCACCACGGGCAACCCGCTCGACCTGGCAATATCCGGCGCCGGATTCTTTCAAATTCTCATGCCGAACGGACAAATCGGCTATACCCGCGATGGATCCTTCAGCCCGAATGCAACGGGACAGGTGGTCACGGCAGATGGAAACCCGCTGCAACCCGCGGTCACGATTCCCGCAGATGCGCTGAGTATCACAGTCGGCAGCGATGGGACGGTCAGCGTTACGCAGCCGGGACAGACGGCGGCTACGCAGGTGGGCAGCATTCAGACAGCCCTGTTCATCAATCCAGGCGGCCTGAACAGCGTGGGAAACAATATTTACCTTCCGACCACCGCATCCGGTGAGCCCGTGGTTGGAACACCTGGCGGCGCGGAGGGACTGGGAACGCTGCTACAGGGCCAGCTGGAGCAGTCGAACGTCAGCGTCGTTAACCAGTTCGTTGCCATGATCCTGGCGCAGCGGTCCTATGAGTCGAACTCTCGGGTCGTGAAAGCTGCGGATGAGATGTTGCAGCAGCTGAATCAGCTTGCCCAGTAAGAGCTTGGATATTTGAGCAGAAGCAACGGCACAGAGGAAGCATGACTGCGAAATTTGTTTTGGGAATGTTGCTGGCAACGATGAGTGTTTCCGCTTGGGGGCAGTCGCAGGACCGGTTCGCGCTCACTGCGCGGCAGGTCGCGCGGGCACTCTCCGATAAGGGGATGCAGATTGATGGCAAGCAGGTTTCACTCGTTGCCAACGTGGTTGCAACCGAACCGAATCCGGTGCTCGATGTTCGGACGGTTGAGCCGCTTGGCGATCCGTTGCCGGGAGAACACTCCGGAACTCAATCCTGGGTAAGAGTTGACTGCCATGAGCCAGGTACTTGTCTACCATTCTTTGTCCTCGTGAGCTCGACGGCAGAGCCAGCGGGAAGCGCATCCGATGCGTTGAACGCCGCTGCTGCCGCGAGAAAATCCGCACTGAAAGCGAATGTTGCGATCACGATGCGTACCGGTACGCACGCAATGCTGGTGATGGACGACGATCGGTCGCATATTCAGATCGCCGTCATCAGCCTTGAGAACGGGATGACCGGCCACAAAATACGCGTGGCAAGCCCGGATCACAAGCAGTTCTATGTTGCTGAAGTGGTTAACGCACATTTGTTAAGAAGGAGTTTCTAACATGCGGTTCAGATCGATGGGGTTCAGACGAACCGCCGCCCTCGCTCTGCTGGCAGTCTGTTCAGTTTGCGCGTTCAGTCAAAAGGCGCCAAAGGCAAATGCAAAATCTTCTGAGCAAGTTCGTTTGAGTTACATCGCCCGTTTGCAGGAGAAGCACGTTCCAGCCGCCGATGAGCACACGGTTGGAAGCCTCTGGACAGGCCAGAGCCCATTGAGCGACTTCTCTGTTGATTACAAGGCGCACCATCTGAATGACACCATCACCATCCAGGTTGCCGTCCAGACAACAGCGACGCAGTCTGGCACCGTGGACAGCGAGCGAAGCTTTACCAGCACATCTGCGATCACCGGAATCATGGGAAGAACTCCCGCAGCTACCAATCCTCTTCTTTCGGGCAGTTCATCTTCGGCGCTCAAAGGACAGGGATCGACGGCTTCAAACACGCTGTTTCAGACCAACCTTACAGGCCAGGTGATCGCTGTGCTCCCCAACGGGAATCTCGTTGTTGAAGCCGGGCGCCAGATATTCATGAATAACCAGCATGAAAACGTGATCGTGCGTGGCATGATCCGGCCTGGAGACATTGGCCCCAGCAATACTGTGCTTTCGTCGTCTCTGAGCAATCTTGAGATTGAAATGAAGGGTAAGGGAATTATCTCGGACGGAGTGCGTCCGCCGAATCCAATCACCAGGGCGATCCTATGGCTTTTGAACTTTTGACAGGCATGTTGCGCAATCCGAGATTCATCGTCCGGCACAATTGGCCAGCGTGGCTAGCCATGCTGGCTGCAATGTACTTCCTCCCCGCGCACGCGCTGCTCGGGTCCGAAGCCGACCGCAGGGTCTTGATTCGCGATGTGACGCAGATTCAAGGAGTGCGCGACAATCAACTGGTCGGATATGGGCTTGTGGTTGGCCTGAGCCGCACCGGCGACACGCAGCAAACCTTCTTCACGGTGCAAACGCTTGCGAATTCTCTGCAACGCATGGGGGTTCAGATTGCGCCTGGCACCGTGGTCGTGAAAAATGTGGCTGCTGTCTTTGTAACCGCATCGTTGCCGGCGTTTTCGCGCCCGGGAATGAAGGTGGATGTCACCGTCTCATCCGTGGGCGATGCCAAGAGCATCGAGGGTGGAGTGCTGCTGATGACAGCTCTTCGCGCGGCAAACGGGGAAATCTATGCGGAGGCCCAGGGACCGCTGGTCATTGGCGGCTACTCTGAAGGCGCATCCGGCAATCTCAAGAGCGTAAATCATCCTACGGTCGGCAGGATTGCCGAAGGCGGGATTGTTGAACGCGACGCAGCGGTCGACCTGAGCCGCTTCAGCATCGTTTCTTTGCTGCTGCTTAACTCCGACTTCACCGCGGCACGAGACATTGCGGACGCGATTAACAAGGAGTTTGGCAAGACCGTAGCTGCTGCGCTCGACAGCCGCCGCATCGATGTGAATGTTGCCGACAGCGGCGCTTCTTCAGTGCCGATCCTGATCTCGCGTGTCCAGAACCTTTCCATCACCTTCCACTCACCGGCCAAGGTCGTCGTCAATGAACGCACCGGGACCATTGTGATGGGGGGCGATGTGAAGCTCTCGCCGGTTTCCGTGATTCACGGAAGCCTGACGATCGATGTGCAGACCGCGCATGTCATTGTGCAGCCGTCTCCATTGACAAATGGCAAGCCTGAGACGGTGACGGAAACAAAGCTCACCGTGAATGACGCACCGGCGCAGTCGATCCAGTTGGAAGAAGGCGCAAACGTGGATGAACTGATCAAGGGATTGCATGCGATTGGCGCGACCTCCCACGACATTATTGCGATTCTGCAGGCAATTAAAGCGGCAGGTGGACTGCAGGCCGATCTGGAGGTCATCTAGTGTCTGATTCTTCGACGTATGGGGGCATCTCCGGTGCGATTCCCAGCCCGCTGACCACCAGGGCGGATGAGGTCATGCGGCAGGCAGGTTCGGTGGCCACGGCGAATACGAAGATCGAGAAGTCAGCAAAGGATTTCGAATCCATCCTTCTCGGCAGTTGGCTGCAGCAAGCGGAGCAGAGCTTTGGTTCGCTGCCAGGCGGAGACGACGATGACGATGCAGACGCCGGCAAGGAGCAGTTTCAGGGCATGGCCATGCAGTCGCTGGGGGCATCGATGACCGCGGCGGGCGGAATCGGCATTGCCAAGATGATTTCAAAGCAGCTTCACAAGGCCGAGGACGCACGGGTTGCGCAGGAAGCAAGAACGCACCCGGCTCATCCAGGATAGAATTCAAAGCAATTGCAACACACCTGTTTTCAACAATTTACACGGCAGATTGAAACGTTTCTATGAAAGCGCCGATAGCAGTACCGTTGAGACAGGAGAAGTTGCAATGAAGATTGACGTGAACAGTCCGGCAGCAAGCCAACTGCCACCCGACCGGGCCGCGAAGCAGGTTTCAAACCAGGACCTGGCAGCGACCCAGAGTACGACAGAAGACCGGACGACGTTCCACTCCGACACATCTATCCAGGCGTTGACGAGCCAGGCAATGAACTCCCCTGAGGTCCGTCAGGCCAAGGTAGATGCTCTCACCCAATCCGTCAGGAGCGGTGAGTACCAGGTGGATGCAACAAAGACTGCCGGAGCGATTCTCGAAAGCGAGGATGCTTAGACAGGCATGAACGGCAAGAGCAACTTTTCATTGGCATAGGGATAAAGCCTTGGCCAGAAGGGCATTCAAGTGAACCTTGAAGCACTCCAGAAGCGCGATAGAGTCGCCAATGCGTACCTGCAGCAATTGCAGGCGCTGGCGCTCGAAATTTCGGCTGCCATGGATGCGATTGCCGCCAATGCGTTGCCCAGGTTTCAAGACAGTGTCGCGAAGCAGGAAATGCTTTGTGCCAGCCTGGTGGCAATGGCGAATACCGTCAGCGAAGGACTCGGGTTGTCCGAGCAGCCACTGCTCTCGTGCATTGACCCCGCTGTTGCACTGAAGATCCGCGCGACGAGCGGAGCCATCCGCGAGCTGAATTTGAAGTATGCAGCTCTGCTCAAGCACTCCGGCAGGTCAATTGCTCTGCTCATCTCGTTGTGCAGAAGCCACACAGGACAATTCCAGGAGGCTCGCGGCCCCAGGTTGAAACATCAGACCTGGTCATGCGAGATGTAAATCATGGCCTCTCTCAGTACCTCTCTTTTGACCGCAGTACAAGCGCTGGTCGCCGATACCGGCGCTCTTCAAGTAACGAACAACAACATCGCAAACGCCAGCACCCCCGGCTATTCCCGCCAAGTGGCGATACTTCAGGAAGCGACGCCAACCAACGACGGCAGCAGCAGTGTTGGAAACGGCGTTGTGCTGGAAGGGTACCAGAGCGTGCGAGACGAGCTGGTGCAGACGCAGATCCAGCAGGAGACCCAATCCCAGAGCGGTGCGAACGCGCAGCTGGCCACGTTGCAGCAGATACAGCCCACCTTCACAACTTCGACACAAGATATCGGGACCGAGATGTCGGCCATGTTCTCGAGTCTTTCAAGTCTTTCCACAAATCCCACCAGCGCCTCCGCGGGCCAAGCAGTTCTCACTGCCGGCAAGAACCTGGCCACCGCCTTCAACACAGCATCCAACACACTGACCTCGCAACAGGCCGGGCTCAACACACAGGTCACCCAGGATGTAAGCCAGATCAACCAGCTTACCCAGCAGATTGCGGCCCTGAACCCGCAGATTGCCGAGCTGAAGGCAACCGGGCAGGACGGGGGAACAGTCCAGGATCAGCAGAACCAACTGGTGCTGAGTCTATCGGCGCTGACTAGCGTGGCCGTAACCCAGACTGACAACGGCGAGACGCTGAGCACTGGAAACGGAACTCCACTGGTTGTGGGTTCGCAAAGTTTCGCATTACAGACCACCACCGGCAGCAATGGCATGCAACAGGTGCTCGATCAGAACGGCTCCAACATCACAGCGTCGTTAACCACCGGCGACCTTGGCGGAACCGTTCAAATGCGGGATCAGACGATTCCCGGCCTCTTGAACCAGCTGGACACGCTGGCCAATCAGTTTGGGAGCGCAATCAATGCGGCTCAGGCGCAGGGTTTCAATCAAGACGGTACCGCCGGACAGAATTTTTTCAGTGTGCCCTCGACTGTCGCAGGCTCGGCTGCCTCGATCAGCGTGGCACTCACAGATCCGACCCAGATCGCTTCCAGTTCCGACGGCACTGCAGGAAGCAATGGGAACCTGGCCAATCTGAGTGCAGTGCAGACCAGCGCACTTCCTGCAGGGCAAACTCCCGGTGATGCATATGCAAACCTGGTTTACCAGGTCGGCACTCTCACCTCCAATGCCACCGCCGAATCGGGCGCGACCACTTCAAGCCTGCTGCAACTCAATGATCAGCTCAGCTCTGTTTCCGGAGTGTCGATCGATGAGGAGTCCACCAATCTGATCACATTTCAGACGGCCTACGAGGCAGCAGCCCGAGTGGTTTCGACCGTCCAGGCATTATTCTCGGTCACGCTGGCCATGGGCACGGTTGCAGCGGAGTAAATAAAGAAAGGCGCGGCGGATGACCGCGCAAGAAGGGTTCAGATGCGAGTTGCAAACATGGTTCCCGATATGCAATATGCCATGCAGCAGAGCCAGCAGGCTCTTTCGGTCGCACTGCAGCAAGTGTCAACCGGCTTGCGGGTGAACCAGCCTTCCGACGATCCTGCCGCCTCAGCGAATATGGTGGTCTCGCTTGCATCTTCGGCAAATGTGGATCAATTCACAAAGAATGTCAGTTCTGTACTCTCTCAGATGGAGACAGCAGACTCGTCCATCAGCGCGGTAGTAACTTCGCTGAACACGGCTATCACACTTGGCACCTCGGGCGCCAGCGGGACAGTCACACCGGCGAACAGGCAAGCCATTGCAGCCCAGGTGCAGGGTGTTCTTACCAGTGTGATTGCACAGGCCAACACTTCCTACCAGGGCGTTTATGTTTTCGGTGGTTCGGCTAGCACTACACCGCCATTCGTTGCCGCATCAACAACCTTCACTTCGACGCACGGATCTGCCACTGCCCCCTTGGCCAACACGACCGCGCTGACAGCCGGCTCTGGCACGGCCATCAGCGATGCAACCACCGGCGATACGTTTGTGTTCAAAGCGGCAGCAGGCGACACCGTCGCCACCTTGGCGACGGCCGTCTCCAATGCAGTTGCTGCAGGCACACTCTCCGCGGGCACCAGCGCAACTATCAATGCGGCCGGCCAACTGGCGATCGGAACAAATTCAAGTGCGGATGGCATCGTGGTCAGTTCGAATGATGCGGCTCTTGGATCGATGACCGCCGCTCCGGGTACTGGAGTCCCGAATGCATACGCCTATGTCGGAAACAGCACCGTCAACAACGTGCAGGTGGGCGATTCCATGGATGTTGCAACTAATCTGCCGGGCAACCAGTTGTTTACCTCAGGGCCAAATGTAATCGGCTCACTCGCAGGCCTGATCACGGCCCTCCAGACTGGTACGACCCTACAAATCGGCGCGGCAACCACAGCCGTTTCCACCGGGTTGAATTATGTCGCCGAGCAGCGCATCCCGCTGGATAACACCATCGGCCAATTGAACGATCAGGAAAGCTACCTGGGTCAGGATACGGTGACGCTCACGGCTCATCAGACTGCGTTGGTTGGAGCTAACCTTGCCGAAGCAGCTACGAATCTGTCCCAGGCCGAACTCACCAATAGCGCCGTCCTGGCGGCCGCTGCCAAGGTCCTGCCTCAAACTCTGCTTAACTATCTCGCACCCGGATAATCGCCCAGGTTGGATATTCCGCGGGGCTCGTTGAAAAACCGTCTTGCAAACTTTCCCATTTGCAGAACCCGTCCCGACGTAGAGATTTCGACAATCGGAATTGGAAACAACAGAAGCGGCCGAGTGCAATTGCGCAAGGCCGCTTTCTCTTGTCAAGGTTCAGTGCAGGGGCGGTTGTTCATCGAATACTGTCCGTTTCGTTCTATAGCCGGCCATTGTTGTTTTTCGTAAATTCCTGATAACAAGCCAAGACGTTGAAATCATTTTCCACTGAGGCCGATAGAGTGGTTGTCCAAGACGACCTCCTTCTCGACGACCAGGAGCCTCAAAGTAGGCCCTACAAAAGAAGCCGAGTGCAGGCGCAATCGGGCAAACAAGGAGAAACACCATGGCACTTACAATCCTGAATAACATCTCCGCTCTGACCGCGGAGAATGCATTGTCCAACACGCAGGCAAGCCTGCAAAAGACCCTGACACAGCTTTCGACCGGCCTGCAGATCAATTCCGGCTCGGATAACCCGGCGGGATTGTCGATTGCCGAGGGAATGACAGCGAACATTGCCGCCCTGAACCAGTCGCAGCAGAACGCCACCAACGGCGTTGGTTTGCTGCAGACCGCCGATGGAGCTTTGTCGCAGGTCACCACGCTTCTTAACCGCGCTGTTACGCTCGCGACCGAAGGCTCCACCAGCGGCATCACCGGGAGTCAGGCGACCGCACTCGATACGGAATTCCAGTCGATCCTGAAGGAAATCAACCAAGTCGGCCAAACCACCAACTTCAACGGACAAAATGTGTTTGCCGGCAATACCGGTACGGCTTTCGAGACAACGGCTGGAAGCACAGCCACTCCGCTCGCTCTCACCTCCACGCTGGCAGCAAATTCGGTCACGACCATCAGCGACGGAACCAACGGCGACCAGTTCAGCTTCACTGCGAACGCCGCTGGCACCAGCACAGTCGGCGACTTGAATACGGCCATCGCAACTGCAGTTACCGCGGGCACGTTCACTGCGACAGCTTTCAGCGTTGGCGCCGTTGTCCAGGGGACTGCCGGGACCCAGGCGGCCGATACCAATAACCTCGAGCTCGCGGCCACCAACGGCGATGCCTTGACGGTGACCACGTCAGACAATACCACCCTCCAGACTTTGAACGCTTATGCCGGCGCCACTGACAACAGCAATGTGTTCATCAGCGACGGCAGCACGGTTGCCACCGCATCGAACACTGAGATCAGCACCTCCATCAACGCTCTTTCGGCCACCACATTGGGGCTTAGTTCAGCGGCCGGTGTGACTGACAGCTTGACAAGTGCCGATTCTTCGATCAAGGCACTGACCGCGATCACCAGCGCAATCACGGCCGTCTCCGCGCAGCGCGGTGTCATCGGCGCTTCAGTCAACCGGCTCACGGCGGCAACCAGCGTCATGAGCGACCAGGTTACCAACCTGCAAAGTGCGGCGAACGCTATTCAGAATGCGAACATCGGCACGACGGTGGCAAACATGACCCAGTACAACGTTCTGCAGTCCACCGGCATGGCCGCCTTGCAACAGGCCAACCAGGCACAGCAGGCTGTATTGAAACTCGTCCAGTAACTTAACGCAGCAATCACGGCAACATGTTCCATTGGAATCAATTGTTTCCTAGTCTGCCCAGCGCAACAATCTTCACTTTTTCGCACATGCAATCGCGAAAAAGTGAAGGATTGCGCAAGAATCGAACGAATTGCCGGTCCAGGAGCCCGCACAATACTTGCAAGGACCTTAAAAAACGATCGGCTTTGCTATCTCCATTGAAATGATTCTCAGGAGTGGCCGATAGAGTGATTGTCCAAGACGACCTCCTTCTCGACCACCAGGAGCCTCAAAGCAGGCCCTACAAAAATGCCGAGTGCAGGCGCAAACGGGCAAACAAGGAGAAACACCCATGTCACTCACAATCCTCAATAACATTTCCGCATTGACTGCGGAGAATGCATTGTCCAACACGCAAGCAAGCCTGCAAAAAACCCTGACGCAGCTTTCCACCGGCCTCCAGATCAATTCCGGCTCGGATAACCCGGCAGGGCTGTCGATTGCCGAGGGGATGACAGCGAACATTGCCGCCTTGACGCAGTCACAGCAGAACGCCACCAACGGCGTTGGTTTGCTGCAGACCGCCGATGGCGCCTTGTCGCAGGTCACCACACTTCTTAACCGCGCTGTTACGCTCGCGACGGAAGGCGGCACCAGCGGCATCACCGGTAGCCAGGCGACAGCGCTTGATACGGAATTCCAGTCGATCCTGAAGGAAATCAACCAAGTCGGCCAAACCACCAACTTCAACGGACAAAACGTGTTTGCCGGCAATACCGGTACCGCTTTTGAAACAACCGCTGGAAGCACCGCCACTCCGCTCACTCTCGGCTCCACGCTGGCGGCGAATTCGGTGACAACCATTACCGACGGAACCAATGGCGACCAGTTCAGCTTTACGGCCAATGCCGCAGGCACCAGCACAGTCACGGACCTGAATACGGCCATCGCAACCGCAGTCACCGCGGGGACCTTCACTGCGACAGCTTTCAGCGTTGGCGCCGTTGTCCAGGGGACTGCCGGCACTCAGGCAGCCGATACCAATAACCTCGAGCTCGCGGCCACCAACAGCGATGCCTTGACGGTGACCACCACGGACAATACGACTCTCCAAAGCTTGAACGCCTATGCTGGCGCAACGAACAGCAGCAACGTGTTCATCAGCGATGGCAGCACGGTTGCCACCGCGGCGAACGTGGAGATCGGTACATCCATCAACGCTCTTTCGGCCACCACATTGGGGCTTAGTTCAGCGGCCGGTGTGACTGACAGCTTGACAAGCGCCACTTCTTCGATCAAGGCACTGACCGCGATCACCAGCGCAATCACGGCTGTCTCCGCGCAGCGCGGCGTCATCGGCGCTTCAGTAAACCGGCTCACGGCCGCAACCAGCGTCATGAGCGACCAGGTCACCAACCTGCAAAGCGCGGCCAACGCAATTCAGAATGCGAACATCGGGACCACCGTGGCAAATATGACCGAGTACAACGTCCTGCAGTCCACCGGCATGGCCGCCTTGCAACAGGCCAACCAGGCACAGCAGGCTGTATTGAAGCTTGTCCAGTAACTTAACGCAGCAATCAACGCAAAACCGGAGGCGGCGCCGCAACAAGGCGCCGCCTCTGCATCGTCCCCAAAGAGTTGATCCTGGATTTGCTCTTCGCTAAGTTTCAGATGGATCTCCCGGATCCTGGGGCCCGCTTGAAATCGATGGCGCGTTCCGCGAAATCAGGTAGAAACAATGAGTTCCGTTTCCGCAGTTAATACGCTCTTGTCGTCCAGTGCCCCTACGGCAGCGCCGGTCAATATCAGTTCCATCCTGGCCGCGAGTGCAGGCGCAGCCGCAGCCGGCATCGACGTGACGTCCGCGGTGGCGGCGGCCATTTACGCAGACAACGCGCCAGCGCGCATTTGGGAGGGCGACCAGACCACGCTCACCAACCAGACAACCGCTCTGACTGCAATTCAGACAGCAACAACAGCGATCGCAACCGATATGGAAGCGCTGAATACCCTGACAGGCCCACTGTCGGCACGGACTGTGACTTCCTCAAGCAGTGACGTCACAGCAACCGCGGCCGAGGGAACCGTTCTCGGCGACCACACCGTTGTGGTCAATAGTCTGGCCGCCCAAGGTTCGTGGTATTCAAGCCTTGAATCCAGCCCGACCGCCCCTCTTGGGACAGGGTCCTTCACGCTTACCACCGCCGCCGGCCACTCTGCGACCTTCCAGACCGGAACGGCGACTGGAACGACGGGCGATACTCTCACCGATCTCGCCGCCACGATCAACTCATACGTTTCACCAACTGGAGTTACTCTCGGTGTTACGGCGACGGTGGTGAGTGACTCAACCGGATCCAGGCTCGCGATTGTCGCCAACTCCGCCGGCACAGCCGCAGATTTCTCGGTATCGGAACCCTTCACGACGTGGACTGCTCCAGAGATGTCCTCAGCCGAATCGCTTGGAGCCAACTCCCTCACGCTGACCAGTGCGGCCGGCACCGCGACTATCGCAACTACCTCCGGTGAAACCTATCAGACGCTGGCGGCCGCCATCAACAGCGCGCAAGCTGAAGCCCCACCAACGAGTTACAATTCAGCGCTAGCGCCTCTGACCGCCGCCACAGCTCTCACCGCAGGCTCCGTCACTACTATTGACGACGCTTCCACTGGCAACACATTTACTTACACGGCGATCGCGGGGAGTACCGTAGCAAGCCTGAATAGCGCTATTGCAGCCGCGGTGACCGCCGGCACCCTCTCCGCCAACGTTGCGGGCACGATTACCGGCGGCAACGAAGTAATCTCAGAGGGCGCAAGCGATCTGGGCATCACGGTTTCAACCAATGATTCGGTGCTGGGCACAATGGCCGCAACTGGAAGCGCGCAAACAAGCTCCAGTACAGCGCTGGCGCCTCTGACCGTCGCAACAGCTCTGACCAAAGGCTCCGTCACTACCATCGATGACGCTTCCACTGGCAAGACATTTACCTACACGGCAGTCGCGGGGAGTACCGTAGCAAGCCTGAATAGCGCTATTGCGGCCGCGATGAAATTCGGCACCCTGTCCGCCAACGTTGCGGGCACAATTACCGGTGGCAACGAGGTAATCTCAGAGGGCGCAAGCGATAAGGGCATCACGGTTTCAACCAATGATTCGGTGCTGGGCGCAATGGACGCAGCGCCCGGCAGAACGGTGCCTCTTGGTCTAACCGCGACCAACCCTTCAGATCCCGGCTCAATCAGCAGTACAAACCTGACAATCGCCAGCACCGACGGGACTCCTTTCACCATCAATGAGCCAAGTTCGACTGGCACGGCCTTCCAATTTACCCAGGCCGTTGCGGGTTCCGACGCCTTAATCACAGTGGACGGAGTCCCCGCCGATTATGCGAGCAACACAGTCACTGGAGCTATCCCAGGAGTTACCTTGACTCTGTTGGGCACGACTTCTGGAAGCCCGGTAGATCTCGCAATTGGTTCCGACGCCACGCAGGTCTCGACGGCGATCAACCAGTTTGTGTCGGATTACAACACTGCCATCGGGCTTGTGAACACTCAATTCACTTTCAACAGTACCACGGGTTCGGAAGGGGTGCTCGCTTCCGATCCCACCGTGGTCGCCCTGCAGAGCACGTTGGAGCAGGCGCTCAACTACGTGAATACGCCGGCCACGGGAACCACAACCGTGTCAACACTGAACGATTTGGGCATCTCGGCGGGCGCTGACGGCGCCCTCACGGTGGACGTAACCACTCTTGATAACGCGCTCACCAACAATCCTACGGACGTGCAGAATTTTTTTGAAGGTGCATCGCTGAACGGCTTTGCAAACTCGCTGACGAACACGCTGAATACATTCACGGATCCCGCCAACGGCGCCTTTACCGTGGACCTGAGCGGCATCAGCACTTCGAGTGCCGGACTCACCTCGGAAATCAGCGATTTTGAGACAAATTACATCGCCAACCAGCAAACAATTCTTACCGCCATGTACAGCTCGGCTGAAATCGCGCTACAACAACTGCCGCAAGAGATGCAGGAACTCAACTCCGAGCTCGGCTTTACCAACAATGGGAGTAGCTCAGGATGAAACTAAGTGAAACAGGACTGTCTTATCGGAGATCGGCCATAGAGGGCGCAAGCCCAATCGGCCTGATCATTGCGCTCTTTGACACCTTGGTGGGCGATCTTCGCCGGGCCGCGGATGCCCTTCGCAAGAACGACATCGAGACGCGGTGCAGGGAGTTGAACCACGCCGCACTTGTGCTCGGCCGTCTGGATAGCTGGGTTGACCTCAAGGATGGTGGTGAATCAGCTCACACTCTAGCCAGATTCTATTCTTACCTGCGGGCAAAGATGATGGAGGCGTCGGCTACCAAGTCAGTCTCGCTGCTTGAAACACAGATCGAGATGATCCTGCATGTCAGGAGCGCATGGCAACTGCTGGACGCCTCGCACTTATCGGAAGCGGGAGCTGAAGCCTCTTCGGAAAAGGCTACTTTGGCTTATGCACCAACCTCAGAGGCAGATCGAGAGAGAATTCCATTCTCGCAATCAGCTTGATTCAAGTGTGAGCATGCAAACCTTCGTTGAAGTATTCGAGCCGTTTCCCTGTGAATTGAAGCCATTCTTCCTGTGTTTCGCAATGGATGCCTTGCAGGTGTAGAGCCGGGATTTGGCTTGATTCGCCGGTTGAAGGTTGAAGTGGATTTGTGTGAGCGCAGAAACGGTGCGCTGTTGCTGCAGTGGTTCTTGCGATGGATAGGTGGAGAGTTGATGAAGGCACTCGTGGTAGAGAGTTCAAACACAATGAAGGCCGTCTTGCGTCGTATTCTCTCTATGCGAGGCTTTGAAGTTGCGGAGGCGGACGACGGCATACAGGCTTTGGAGATTCTCCGCGGTATGGGTAAAGCAGACCTTGTCCTGGTAGATTGGGCTCTAAACGAGATAGATAGCCTGGAGTTCGTCACTCAATGGAGACTTGAGAGCTGCGACAATACCATGATTATTATGCTGGCGGCGGCTGAACCGGGAATGCGCAGGCTTCAAAGGGCATTTATAGCTGGCGCCGATGATTACCTGATGAAGCCGTTTACTTCCTTACAGATCGATGAGAAGCTGGCGGAGGCCGGGTTCACTTGGCACTTGTGAGCAGTCCACCGCGGGCGGCCCGGGATCGCGCCGCCATCGTCGGCAACGATGCCCTCATCTTGAAATAACGCGCCCATCCTGCCGATAAAGACTCCATAAGACCGTCGCAAACCGTTGCCTGAGTGCGCTCGCATTGAAGGTGTAACTTGATCGGCACGCCGGAATACGACAGAGAGAGTTACCATGATTGCCCATGAACATCGCCCGCGGTTCAAAGAGAATGCGAAGCTCCGCGCAGGGCGCACAAGACCGCGGATGCTGACAGGCCCCATTCATGTTGAGGGCGATCCGGCTTGCACCCCAACGCAAGTCATGATGCTTGAGCAGCCGAAGGGATCTCAAGGTGAATAAAAGCACATTGAGTGGAATTGGGATCGCGCTTGCGGGGATTGCTGTCGGCCTCTACCTGGACGGCGGCAAGCTTGGGCAGATGTTGCAACCCACGGCAGCCCTGATTGTATTTGGAGGAACGCTTGGCGCGGTGTTGGTACAGTTTCCATTCTCGATTGTGGTGCAGGCCGCCAGGCAGTTGAAAGAGGTTTTCATCCATGTAGAGGATCCATCCTCGCGGTTGATTGAAGATTTGACGCGCTACTCGGTAACTGCGCGGCGAAGCGGCCTGATGGCTCTCGACTCAGAGTTGGAGTCGATCGAAGATCCATTCTTGAGAAAAGCTCTGACATTGGCTGTAGATGGAACCCATTCATCCGAGTTACGCCATAGGATGGAACTGGAAATGGACAGGGCAGCCGATAGCGAGGATGTGATGCACAGAGTATTTGAAGCCGCGGGCGGGTTCGCTCCGACCATTGGCATTCTCGGAGCTGTTATCGGACTTATCCAGGTCATGCAGCGGCTGGAGAATATCAACGAAGTTGGCAAGGGCATCGCGGTTGCTTTCGTGGCTACCATCTATGGAGTAGGTTCGGCGAATATCCTGTTCCTTCCCTGTGCGGGCAGGATCAAGATGCTGATGCAGCGTAAGCAAGTGCTCCGTGAATTGATCCTTGATGGTGTGATTTGCATTGTGGAGAAGACGAACCCCAGAGTTCTTGAAGCCAAGCTTGGCGTGTACCTAAGCCGGCCCGAAGGCAAAGTAAGAGAAAAGCTGGCGGCGTGATGAGGAGACGCCGCAGGAGTGAGGAAGGCGCTCATGCCGATCGCTGGCTCGTGTCTTACGCTGATTTCATGACTCTCTTGTTTGCTCTCTTTGTGGTGCTGTTCGCCTCGTCTCATCATGACAAGGAAGAGATCCAGAGGGTATCTTCCGCATTCAAGAATGGGTTTCAGGAAATGGGAGCGTTTTCGAGCGGCGCTAGCGTATCGGATGTGTCGCACTCCAATATGCCGACTGCCCGCAGTCTGAACAGCCCTGCTGCGAATGGTGGACTGACGGCGGCCGAGACACCGCGAGACGATGGCATCGACGTCCTGGAGTTGCAGAAGCAGCTCAGTAAGGCGCTCGGCAAGGAGATCGAGCACCGCGAGATCGAAATGCGAATGACTCCAGAGGGCTTCGTGATCAGTCTTCATGAACTCGGATTCTTTGACAGCGGTGAGGCGCAGTTGTTGCCTGGCGCATCAGACAAAATAAAACGGATTGCGACAGTGCTGATGCAATATGGGCTCAACATGCGGGTGGAAGGCCACTCCGACAATGTGCCGATCCACAATGCTGCATTCGCTTCCAACTGGGATCTTTCAACGGCACGCGCCATGGCCGTCGCGATGATGCTCGTCAATGAGTCGGGTTTTGATCCCAGTAGGATGTCGGTTGCGGGCTATGCGCAGTATCATCCGTCCGCGACCAACGATACTCCGGAGGGCCGCAGAGCGAACAGGCGAGTTGATATTGTGGTCTTATCCGGTCCCACTCATGCAGAAGCGAAACATAATTAGATTGCAGGAGATGCTAAGGGGAACAAACGGAGCCAGGATCGATTGCGCCGCTCGCCCCAATGACCGTATCTTATGGTGGCGCACCTGCCTGGATGGCAAGCCTGATTACGATGATATGGATCGTCGAGGCCAGAGCCTGCATGAGACTCATAGCGCATCGATCTTAAGGGGCCATTTTCTCAAGCGGGACGAACTGGGCAATCGCAGTGAACCGACCACCCTGGTAACCGTCGATTGAAACATTGAAATAGCTCCGCCGGTCCGGGCATGCCAAGACTGTTCCGGCAGCGCCATCTATGTACGCAGGGTCCGTCACCATCTTGGTGAAGACCGCCCGGCCGTCGGTTGTAATCGCAGCCGAAGCTATGTTAAACACCTCATAAATCGCATCGCGAAGGATCTCTTCAATTGGAGTCACTCGGAGGTGCTCTCGAACGACGCAGTCCGGAAATCCTACAAGCGCGCCCGCGAAGGAACCGAGAAGCGGCAGATCGGCTTTCACGATGATTGAAGTGTTATGAGGAAGAACTGTATAGATGCCATAAAGTTGCTTGATCTTCGTAACCGTCTCTGCGGTTAGCTGGACGAATGTGACTTTGCGGCCGATCAGCTGCGAAAAGCGCCTTGAAAGTGCGAATGGAGTTGGCTCTGCCATGTGTTAGCACCTTCCCAGAACTGGAATCAAGGCATTCTGTACGTCTTCCGGAGTGAATGGCTTGGAGATGAGAAATGTCGCTCCCGAACGCATGGCGAGCTCCCGTATTCCCTTTGATGTTTCTGATGTGATAAAGCCAAAAGGCACATCATTGTGGTCAGCTCTCAACCGTATGAGAAAGTCGATCCCTGACATTTCAGGCATGTTCCAGTCCGAGAGAATGAGCATCGGACGTTCTGTGAGAAGCTTTTCCATCGCTTGTACTCCATTTTCTGCTTCGCCCACTGTGAGCCCGCGATAGCCGGCCTGGCGGATTGTTCTCTGTACGATCATGCGCATCGTCCTGCTGTCGTCCACTAAAAGAATATCCATGCGAGAGCCTCATAAGTCTGTTCTGCCGCGCCAATCTGCGCATTGAGTGACAGATTGTACGTCCCTATCGGCACTTTGTAGAGGAGCGGTCAGAGCAAGCGGTCACAAATTACGCCACCGCGATTCAAGGCCGGCTCGCCCTGGTTTGACCTTCTTTTCAGGAAGCGGCCCCGAAGGCACATCGCACTGGGCGCTCAACATCGTACCGAGGCATGCGCCAGGGGCGCGGCAGTCGCCTGGTACCATGCCCGCTCATCATTGCTCGGGCACACAATTCCCGGTTATTTCTACAACATCGCGCAGGTCCGCGGCGATTCTCCATTCTGCCTTGTCCAACATTGACCTATCCACCAAGTTCGATCGGATTGAATCATCTCGTCCGGCGGCCATGAACTCATCCGGTGGAAGTGCCGATAGAGGAGCTTCGGACGGATACTGCCGGAATCACTTCAGGAGTCGCGGTTGAGAGAATCGCGCAGCCGGAGAATGGGAAGGGGATCATGGAGAACGCGAGTTTAGAAGATCAGGAGACCATTCGGGAGTTTCTCGTTGAAAGTCATGAGAACCTCTCGCGCCTGGATCAGGATCTGGTTGAACTGGAGAAACACCCGCAGGATGCGGGCCTGCTTGGAAGCATCTTTCGCACCATTCATACCATCAAGGGGGCGTGCGGCTTTCTGGCATTTTCAACGTTAGAAGGGATTTCCCACCAGGCAGAGAACCTTCTGAGTCAGTTGCGAGACGGTAAGCGGGAACTCAATCCGGCACTCGTGTCCCTGATTCTGGAGACGGTTGATGCAACCCGCAAAGTGCTGGCAGCGATTGAATCCAACGGGAAGGAAGGCCCGCTCGCCTTTGAGGACTTGACCGAACGCTTACGCGCGGCGGCGGAATTGAAGGTTGACGTTGAGAAGCCGGCCTCATCCTGCCAACCATGCGTGAGCGCAGCGCCTGATTGCAAGGCAGACCTCACAGTCGAGAGGAGTGCTTCTGGGCTTCAACAGAGCCGCCTATCCATGCAGGAAGAAAAGATCGCGGACACCAAGAAACCTGAAGCGAACTGGGACGGCGTTGAACGAAGGAAACAAAGCGGCACAAAAGATGAAGATGGCGAGAGATCTTCGGCAGCGGCGGATTCGAACATCCGCGTAGGAGTCGGCCTGCTGGACAAACTGATGGATTTGGTGGGGGAACTGGTGCTTACGCGCAACCAGATTCTTCAGTTCAACACCGAGCGCGAGGACGCTGCTCTCAACGCGACATCGCAGCGGCTTAACCTGATTACCACAGAGCTGCAAGAGGGCGTGATGAAGACGCGCATGCAGCCAATCGGAGTGGTGTGGAACAAGCTGCCGCGTGTAGTGCGCGATATAGCAATTGCTCTCGGCAAGGGCGTCCATCTGGAGATGGATGGAGCTGAGACGGAACTCGACCGAACAATCATCGAAGCCATCAAGGATCCGCTGATGCACCTTGTTCGCAATTCGTGCGATCACGGGATCGAATCGCCAGAGGTTCGAATGCGCGCGGGTAAGCCGGCTCAAGGGCTTCTGACTCTTCGCGCGTATCACGAAGGCGGCCAGGTCAATATCGAAATAGGCGACGATGGCGCCGGGATTGACATTGCGCAGGTTAAACAGAAGGCGGTAGAGTGCGGGCTGTTAAGGCCAGAACAGGCAGAAAAGACGAGTGACCGGGAAGCTCTCGGTCTGATCTTCGAGCCCGGGTTTTCGATGGCGAAATCAGTGACGAATATCTCCGGCCGCGGCGTTGGCATGGATGTGGTGAAGTCACACATCGAGAAGATCGGCGGCGTTGTCGATGTTTTCAGCCGGCCCGGCGAAGGCACTACGGTCAAGATCAGGATTCCACTGACGCTAGCCATCATTCCAGGGTTGGTGATCATGAGCGGCGGCGAACGGTTCGTAATTCCCCAGGTAAGTCTGCTTGAGCTGATCCGCCTCGAGGGAGATTCCGCCGGAAAGCACATCGAGCATGTGCATGGAACACCGGTGTATCGCCGGCGCGGGAGCCTCTTGCCTATCGCCTATCTCAACCAGGTGTTAGGGCTGAAATCCGCCGGCCAGGACGAGGCAGTCAGCATGGTGGTCCTGCAGGCGGAAGACCGGCAGTTTGGCCTTGTGGTGGACGGCATCAACGATACACAGGAAATTGTGGTGAAGCCGCTTGGCAAGCAGTTAAAGGGGCTCACCTTATATGCCGGCGCGACGATCATGGGCGATGGCCGAGTCGCCCTCATCCTCGACGTGCTCGGTATCGGCCAGCGCTCCGGTGTGTTTGGTGAATTGCGGGAACAAGCGCGGGCGGCGGACAAACAAAAGGCGCAAGCCGAAATTGAGCAACAGAGGTTGCTTCTTTTCCGGACCGGTTCATTCGATCGTTTGGCCGTGCCACTTTCTCTGGTCGCCAGGCTCGAAGAGTTCCCGCTCTCCGCCATCGAGCACGCGGGCGGGGGCCAGGTGGTGCAATATCGCAACCGCATCCTTCCCCTCGTGTCCCTGCGAAACATATTGGAACCCGGCATTTCAAACTTGGGACAGTTGGCCGACCCGGTGCAGGTGGTTGTTTTCAACGACGGCGACCGAAGTGTGGGCATGGTGGTCGACCAGATCCTGGATGTCGCCGAAGAGGCGGTCACGGTGCGACAGAAGTCGAGCCGCAAAGGCCTGCTCGGCTCGGCGGTGGTAGGCAAGCGAGTAACGGACTTTCTTGATCTCAACGAAGTCATTCACGCGTCAGAGGGCAACTGGGAACAGAACGCGGACGGGCAAGGGAGCGGCAAGAGAATCCTGATCGCCGATACCTCTGCGTTTTCAAGGGGCATGATCCGGAGCGGCCTGGATATGGCGGGCTATGTCGTAGTTGAGGCCGCGAATCTGGAGGAGTCGCTTCGCAGGTTGGAGCAGCAACCAGTGGACGTTGTCATCGCGGCGCTTGATCTTCCGCCGAATGGCAGCTCTGCTTTGCTTGCGGCGCTGCGCAGCCGGCCGGAGTGGGAAAAGATTCCGGTTCTGGCGGTCGCTGACTCAACCGATCAAGTTCTGGCATCAGCCGTTCGGACGGCGGGATTCCAGGACTGCCAATCGAAGGTTGACTCCGCAGCCATCCTCGAATCGGTGGCACGCCTCATTACGGCGTCAGCCACCACTGAATTAATACCTGAATGTGTGGGAGTGAAGGGATAACCAATGGCGATCGATATGACAAGAACGAAATCCGAAGTGGCGCAGACCAGCGGACAATTCTCCACATTCTTTGTGGCGGACCTCTTCTTCGGCGTGGATGTTCTCCATGTCCAGGAAGTGTTGCGCTCCCAGCAAATGACATCCGTGCCTCAAGCCCCCGGGGTCATTGAGGGTTTGATCAACCTGCGCGGCCAGATCGTCACTGCCATTGATATGCGACGGCGGCTCGGACTGCCACAGCGTGCCGGAGGTCAGGCGCCGATGAACATTGTGGTTCGCACCCTGGACGGCGCAGTGAGTCTGCTGGTCGACGAGATCGGAGACGTACTGGACATGGATGCAGCTACCTACGAACGGCCACCGCAGAATCTCGATCCCGCGGCAAAGGAACTCATCCGCGGTGTTTACAAGCTGAAGGACCGGTTGCTACTGGTCCTCGATGAAGAGCGCACGGTGGATCTCGCCGTCGGAAGGGCAGCCTAATGCCATTGACTTGTCATTGGTAATGAATAGCTAAGCAGATCGCATTGAACATTCAGCGAGAGCCTGTTGACTTTCGCAAAACAACATCAGCAAGAAAATCAGCGCCGGCAACGGCATAGCAAAGCAACAGGAATATTGCGAGGAGCAAAAAGAGATGGCAAGGCAAACAAGCAGCATTCGGCAGGTACCGTCCGGCCGGAATTCGTCCAACGGCGCTGCCGTATTGGACCGTCCAGAATTTGATGAGTCAACTGCCCAGGATGACGAACGGCTTCAGCAAGAAATCGTTCGCCTGGTTGAGGCTTCGCACGAAGGGCGCCTCACCGAGCGCGGACGGGCAGACCAATTTGAGGGAAGTAACCGCAAGGTCGTTGAGGGGGTGAACCGGATATTGGATGCCATTCTGCTGCCGATCGGTGAGGGCAACCGAGTTCTGGCGCAGATCAGCGCAGGCAAGATCGACGAATTGATCTCTCATACTTACAACGGCGACCACGAGAAGATGAAGCTGGCGATCAACAACGTGGGCAGCGTGCTGCAATGCTTGCAGAATGAACTAGGGCGACTGACAGTGGCATCCAATGCAGGGCTGCTCACGGAACGCGGCAATCCCGCCCAGTTTCAGGGCGCTTTCGCAGGTATCGTGACGAATGTTAACGAAATGCTGGACGCCATCTTGCTTCCCATCGGCGAGGGTAACCGAGTCCTCGAGTTGATCCGCGGCGGCAACCTGCGAGAGAAAGTTGAAATTGCCTGCAAGGGCGATCACGAGAAGATGAAGAATGCCATCAATGGCGTCCATCAATGGCTGTCTGAACTGGTCGTGTACATAACCAAGATCGCCAATGGAGAGCTGACTGCGTCGCTTGCCAAAGCTTCCGACCAGGACCAGATTCACGAGTGGCTCTTGATGCTGAAGACCAACATTAACAAACTGATCGACGACACCGACATGCTGGCCAAGGCGGCCTCTGAGGGTAAAGTGGGAACGCGCATTGACGCCAGCAAACACCTTGGAGACTATCGCAAGATTGTCCAGGGCGTGAACCAGACTCTCGAAGCGATTGTCGAGCCACTCAAGTCCACGGCGGAGAACGCAAGTACGCTGGCCTCTTCCTCTGAAGAACTTACGGCGGTCAGCCAGTCAATGGCCAGCACCGCGGAGGAGACCGCGGTCCAAGCCAACGTTGTGTCGGCGGCGAGCGAACAGGTCTCCAGAAATGTCGCCTCTGTGGCAACCGCATCGGAAGAGATGCAAGCTTCGATTCGCGAAATATCGAAGAGCGCCAACGACTCGGCGCGAGTGGCCAAGAATGCGGTCACTGTTGCGCAATCGACCAACGAAACCATGAAAAGGCTTGGCCAGTCCAGTCAGGAGATCGGCAACGTGATCAAAGTCATTACTTCGATCGCGCAGCAGACCAACCTGCTGGCGCTCAACGCAACCATTGAAGCCGCGCGCGCCGGTGAGGCGGGCAAGGGCTTTGCGGTCGTGGCCAATGAAGTGAAGGAACTCGCCAAGCAGACTGCAAAGGCGACCGAGGAGATCAGCCAAAAAATCGAGGCAATCCAGGGTGTCACCAAGGGAGCCGTTACGGCGATCGAGGAGATTGGCACCATCATCAACCAGATAAATGACATCTCCAACAGCATCGCTTCGGCAGTGGAAGAGCAGACGGTGACGACCAATGAAATCGGTCGCAGCGTTACCGAAGCAGCCCAGGGCGTCAACGACATCTCCAAGAACATCTCCGGCGTAGCTACTTCGGCGAGGAATACCACACAGGGAGCGAACGATACGAAAACGGCATCCCTGGAATTGAGTAAGATGGCAGCCCGGCTTCAGGCTTCCGTATCGAAATTTACATTCTGATCGATTCAGCGGTTAGGTTCACTGCCCGGCGGACGAGTCACCGTCTGCCGGGTGGCTATCAAGAAAAAGGCGGACATCGGATGAGCAAGGCATTGGTTGTAGATGACTCCAGGACGATTCGCATCATCATTCGCAGGATTCTGGTTGAACTCGGGTACGAAGTCTGCGAGGCGGCGAACGGCATCGAAGCCCTGAAAGTGGTTGAAGCCGACAAAGCTGCATTGGCCTTGGTACTGGCGGACTGGAACATGCCCGAGATGAATGGTTTCGATCTTCTGAAGCGCTTGCGACAGGATCCGGACCTGGCTGCCCTGAAGGTGATTATGGTTACCACGGAAACCGAGATCGAGCACATGGCGTCAGCCCTCAACGCAGGCGCAGATGAGTACGTCATGAAGCCGTTTACAAGCGACATCCTCAAGGAAAAGCTTGAGCTGGTTGGGATGCCTGCACTGACAAGGAATTAACCATGACTGCTGTGAACAAGCGCTTTTTGCAAGCAGGTGAACGAATCCGCGTGTTGGTAGTAGACGACTCTGTGGTCATCCGCCGCCTGGTCACGCAGGCTCTCGAGCAAGATCCGATTCTTGAAGTGGTGGGAACAGCATCGAACGGCGCCATCGGAATGCAACGGATCCCGCAGTTGAACCCCGACGTCGTCACATTGGATATCGAGATGCCGGATATGGATGGCCTGGAGATGCTGCGACGCATTCGGCGTGAATATCCGCAACTCCGGGTCATCATGTTCAGCACGCTTACCGAAAAAGGCGCAGCAAAGACATTGGAAGCCTTGACGCTTGGGGCCGACGATTATGTAGCCAAGGTTTCCAACCAAGGCTCACTCGATCGCTCAATGGATCGACTACGGGAAGAAATGATCCCGAAGATCAAGCAGTTCTTCTGCCTTGTGAAACCCACCGAAGCCGCGGATCGGATCAAATCCGCATTGACTACGATGGAGCAGGCAGGCCAGCCGGGCAGGCCGGGCACGCAGCCCAGGAAGGCGCGGCCTAAAGTGGTCGCAATCGGAGTGTCAACCGGTGGCCCGACGGCGCTGGGCGCCATCCTGCCCATGTTGCCGGTGGATTTTGCATTACCCATTCTGGTTGTGCAGCACATGCCGCCTCTCTTCACGCGGTTGCTCGCGGATCGCCTCAATGCCACTTGCCGGTTGCCCGCCGGGGAAGCAGTCCAGGACAGTCCAGTTGAACCGGGCAGGATTGTGATTGCCCCCGGAGACTTTCACATGAAGCTTTCTTCCAGTGGAGGCGCGGTGCGCATCCTTCTGGATCAGTCACCGCGGCAGAACTCCTGCCGCCCCGCCGTCGACGCGCTGTTCGGTTCCTGCGCGCAGGTATACGGCGGCGCGGTTCTTGCCGTTGTTCTTACTGGCATGGGCCAGGACGGTTTGCACGGCGTTGAGATTCTCAAGGCGCAAGGAGCGAGCGTGATTGCGCAGGATGAAGCGTCCAGCGTCGTCTGGGGAATGCCGGGCGCCATTGTGAATGCCGGTCTTGCGGACCATGTGGTATCGCTCGATGAAGTAGTGCCCGAGATTCTTCGCATCGCGGGAAGAGATTAAGAGGAAACTTGATGGGCAGTCAAACACTAGTCTCGGAGATCTTGCCGGAGAATTATCGGTTCCTGCAGGCGCTTGTCTATTCCCAGGTGGGAATCGTTCTTGAGAACAACAAGAACTATCTGTTTGAAAGCCGCCTCGTTCCCATCGTCAAGCAACTCGAACTCGGTTCGATCAACGCCTTGTGCGAACACATCCTTGCCAAGCGCGATCCAGCGATCGGCCAACAAGTCGTGGAGGCGATGACGACAAATGAGACCTACTTTTTCCGCGATCCCGCTCAATATGAAGCCATACGAACGGTCTTGTTGCCGAGGCTGAAGGAAGAACGAAAGGCTACAAGGAAACTGCGTTTCTGGTCAGCTGCCTCATCGACCGGACAGGAAGCGTACAGCCTGGCCATGCTGCTATTGGAAGAAGGGCTGAAGGACTGGGACGCGCAGATCCTCGGCACTGATTTTTCCTCGAAAGTTGTGGAACGCGCCAACGCCGCCGATTACCAGCAGATTGAGGTAAACCGGGGACTGCCGGCGGCTCTGCTGATCAAGCATTTCCACCGTTCCGGCCTGAATTGGCAGTTGAGTGAGTCGGTGCGGCGAATGACTCACTTCGAGACCATTGACCTGCGCAAGAGAATGCGTACGTTGGGGCCTTTCGATCTGGTCTTCTGCCGCAATGTCATGATCTATTTCGACAACGAGACCAAGCGGAACATCATGAAAGAAATCCACAGTACATTGTTTCGAGGAGGTTGGCTATTGCTCGGCGGCGCCGAGTCGGCCTTCGGTCTCGATGAGTGGTTCGAACGAAAGACCGTGGGAAATATAACCGTCTATGTGGCCCGATGAAAGAGAGCTTATGCAAACGGAAGTAAGTGTAGAATTGCTCGCGCAGATTGTGGAGTCCGTGTTCCAGACAATGATGAACCTTGGCGTGTCCACATCTGACGCTCCATGGACTCACGGAGGGGAGCGATTGACCTCCTTTGTGCACCTCACTGGCGATTGGAACGGAGCCGTGCTGTTCGAGTGCAACCCGCTGCAGGCATGCCAATTCGCTGGCCGAATGCTGTCGATGGATCCGCCCGAAAGCGTGGACGACGATGTGCGCGACGTACTGGGCGAACTGGCCAACATGATCGGCGGCAACATGAAGTGCGGGATGGCGCCCGGAGTGTGCCTCTCCATGCCGACCGTCATGGAAGGCCATGACTATGACTTGCGGGTTTGCGGTTCCCAGTTCCAGGAAAGACTTGCCTTTGAATGCGCCGATGGACACTTCTGGGTCACGGTCCTCACTACGAAGGGATAATTGGGAACAGAAGTTAGCCTCGGCGCGGTGGATCGCGGAATGCGCGAGTGCGGTAGCCGACGAAGATTGCCGGTGTTGGCGTTCTGATGGGTGCAATGCCCAAGCTGATGCGCAGGGTTTCTCCGCAGACGCAGGTTGCGGATTTCCTTCAGGAATTGTGTGCGCTGCATCCCGGTGCAACGGTACGGTCAGATATTGCGACCCAATTCTCTGGGCGCCGACGAACGACGACTCGACACAAATGGTTTGTCGGTACGGGAGCCCTGATCCTTCTTGGGAGCATTACTCCGCTTGCGGCAGCAACACGATCATGGCCTTGAGCGTGGCCAACAAATGGTTGATCTCGCGCCGCACCTCATCGTAGCCATCTTGGAACAGGCTCGGTTCGAGTTCAGGCACTTCGGCAATTCCACTCAGTACTTTCATTTGTCCCATCTTGTTCTCCTGTCTTGCTTAAACGTGCTGGATCTTCCATCCGCCTTGATTCAGGCCTTGTTCACTCTCTCCAGCTTCAGGCCGGATAAACTCTTTCAACACCACGCTGAGCCGGATGCGCCCTTGCCGCGCATCTCGCTCGTGAGCGACTACTGCGAGGAGGCCGCGAGGCAGCGATGCGCAGCGGCGGCCCTCGTCAGGAACATTTTTCGCACAGCATCATGGATACGCTCTACAGCCGCACGGCGGTAATCCCAGCGACCGTCTCCATCGGGTTGCTCCACGACCATCGTCGCGTTCGCCTCAAACAGAAGAATCTCGCCTCGCTGATTGAGACCGAAGTCGATGCCGCCATAGTCGAGGCCGAGCGACGCCTGCACCTGGTGGAGCGCAGCCATTGCCTTGTTCCCCAGCACGCCCGGCATATCGGCCAGGAATTCCGCTTCTTCGGCGCGGTGTTCGACGCGATCTGCCATGTCGGCGCTGAAGTAGTGGATCTTCCAGTCTTGCGAGATGGCCAGATGGAGCGGATAAAGCTGTCCGTTGACCATCATCACGCGGTACTTCCGAGCGCATCCGTCCGAACCTCGCGCATCGAGATATGCGATCGCCAGCACTTCATCCTCCGGCCTTCCCGACCCAGGGAGGCCAGCCACTGCGGAAGCGAGTTCCGACTCGGACTCGACCTTGCAAAAATGTTGTCCCATGTGGAAGCCTGGCGTCCGCAGGAGAAGTGGGAAGGTGAAGCCTCGCGTGGTAAGTGCGTCTGCTCCATCCGGTCCAGCCAGAAGCTCATGGCGGAACAATGAAGTTGCGGGAGTGATCAGTCCCGGCAGTCTACCCAGCCGGTTTGCATTTTGGCAACGGCCTGTTGCACGCACCGCCGCCGGCGCATTCAGAACCGGAGCAGACGTGGATGCCAGCAGCAACTCGGCCGCAGCCAATGCCTCAGATGCCAAGTCGGAATCGCCGATTCCGTTGAAGACAAATTGGTGCGGCGGTAGCGGAGTCTTTCTATCGAAAAAATCCGCGACCACAACAGTTGTCTGAAAGACGCGGTCATCGAGGAGCTTTTCAATCGGCGTGTTACCCCCGGTGGAAGACACAAGCAGCAGCACTGGAATGGGCTGGGAGTCGCCCCGGAAGGGTGCAGGGAAAGAATTCTTCTGTCCAAAGGATTTCCGCTGGTGCAGCTTGGCTGCTTCCAACTCGCCCAGCCGGGTAAGTGCGTAATACATTCCGCCGTGCGCCTGGGGAAACTCCGGATCGATCCGCAACGCCGCCTCGTAATGCGTGCGCGCTGCTTCGGCATTGCCTCCTTCAAGCAGCACGCTGCCCAGATTCACCTGGCAGACAATATCTTCAGGATGGTACTTCACAGCTTCGCTGTAAACCATTTGCGCGGCTTTACGCTGCCCGGCGGCAACCAGCAGCTTTCCAAACGCGAACAGGTTCGGCAGGTGCGATGGCTCAAGTGCGAGGACCTTCAAGTGGTCGATCCTTGCCTCGAGGCTGCGTCCCATCTCTGCAAGCAATGTGGCCCGTTCGACACGCAGGCCGACTTCAAAGCTGCTCTGCAGTTCCTTCTGTGCGTCCAGTTGCGTATTGAGGAACCGCACCCTCGCGTCCCGTTCCAGCCATGGCCGCCAGGTGCTCGCAACTCGTTTCACAGGATGCGCCGGGCACTGCAACGCACGGCCAGCGGCCAGCGTTGCCTCAACCAGAGTGTCCATTTCGGTGCGGGTCGTTCGGTGGTTCACCATGGCTGCGCGGATAGCGAGTTGGCCCCCGATGAGAGTTGTAGAAGGCGCGACAGCGCCCGCCTCCTGCAGTTGAATGACGATGTTGCGGTTGAGCTGATCGGATTGCTCGGCCGTCGCCGATTTGTCTGGACTTGGGAAGCGATAGCGGAAGCAGACGATGTTGAGCTCGAGGGGCGCCATCAGCTCCAATTCCGGCGATGCGACAATGCGGCTCTCCAAATACCGCGCCAGTTCGCAGGTGCGGCTGATCACCTCACCAATCGCTTTCATGCCGTAGACCTTGAGCGTGACCCAGGTCTTGAGAGCGCGAAAGCCACGCGAGAGATCGGGGCCTAGGTCGCAGGGCCATGGAGAGCCGGCAGACATCCCGCGTCCCTCCCGGGTGAGATACGGGGACGATGAAGCAAACGCCTGCCTGTGGCGCATGCCGTCGCGCACCAGGATGAAGCCGGCGTCATAGGGCACCTGCGCCCACTTGTGGAAGTCAAAAGCCAGCGAATCCGCAGACTCAATGCCCTTGAGCCGCGGCGCCAGCTCTGGGACCAGCATGGCCAAAGCCCCGTATGCACCGTCGACGTGGAACCAAAGCTTGTTCTCGGCGCATATCCCGGCGATTCCAGAGAGGTCATCGATCGCCCCGGTATCAACTGTCCCGGCAGTCCCGATGACGAGAAACGGAGTGAAACCGGCATCTCGATCCGCGGCGATAGCCTTCTTCAGAGCGATCAGATCGATTCGTTGTCGGCTGTCCACTGCAACCAGCCGTAGCGCTTCGCTGCCCAGTCCGGCGAAATCCAGCGCTCGCCCAATGCTTCCATGCACGGCCGTCGAGGCATAGGCCGTCAGTTTCTGTGTGGCTTGGCCGATGCCTTGCCGGCGAACATCGCAGCCCAGTCTCGCGTCCCGCGCCACGACCATCGCAATGAAGCTTGCCATCGATGTGCCGGTGACGAAAAGCCCGGTGGCTTCACTGGGAAAGCCGAAGAGTGTGCGCATCCAGTCGACGACCTGATTTTCAACTGCGAGAGGAATCTGATCGCGACCGCCAACATTGGCATTCAGACCGGCGGCCAGCATCTCTGACAGCATGCCGACAGGTGTACCCCCGCCCTGCACCCAGCCCAGAAAGCCAGGGTGGGTATTGCGAGCCGTGAAGGGCATGATCGAGGTCATGAACTCCTCATGGACCTTCGCGAGTGCCGTGGGCTCCGAGGGGAGACCTTCAAGAAAATGTGCGCGCACCTGGTTCGGGATCACTTGCCACACAGGACGTTCGCGGATGGTTTCGATGGAACCAAGCATGTCATCGAGCATGCGATGAGCTTGTTGACGAAATCCTGTCCAATCGGCAGGGTCAAGCGTGGCAGTAGTGGCCGGCACTTTCGTGTGGAAATGTCCGGGTAGCCTCTCGCGCCTGTTGATCCTCCGATTCATGTTCTCTCGCGTTTTCAGATGGTCTCCATGCCGGATGGGCTCCGGCAACGCCACCACTCTATGTGCAATTAGGGCGCCACTCGTCCCATCGCGTGCAGTTTTGATGATCAATAAAGACCGTATCCTCTTCTGGGCTGTGTCTGGACAAGAATCAATCCCGTGCTTGAGCAAACAACTCGCGGAATTGAGCTTGAGCGTGGTTGCCTGCAGTCGAAAGCCCTTTAAAAGCGCGCGTTCTCATATCGCTCTAATCTGTGAACGGATCTGTGCGGAAGCGGGCTGCTCACCGGACACGCGCCCCCTGTTGCCAGGGCAAAATCTAACCGGAATGCCATTTCCGCGCGCTCTTCTCGTAGAAGGAATAGTCTGAGTAGATGATCGCCTTTTCATATTCCTTGGCGGCCAGGAGACTCGGACTGTGAGCCCAAGCCAGTCTCTGAGCGTTCAACGCATGATGGAGGATGCGCATGATCCGTCTTCTCCAATCTCCAGACTGTCGCAGACCTTCTCGAGACTGCGGCAACCGTGATTTGTGGCGTAAACAATCGAGGCGAGGTGGGCCTGAACGGATCGGCGATAGATGCCGATAGGCGATTTGACGCAGATTCACTTTGCAGCCGAAGGGAAGAATCATGCAGATCAGCGGTATCTCAAGAATCACTCCATCGACATCGGGTCAACTACCTGCACCGCCTCAGCCCAAGGCGCCGATTTCATCATCTTCAGCGGCACTACCGCAGCCGGACCCTGCAGTCACGTTCACTTCCTCCGTCACCGGCGCACCACCGACCGCCGCCTCGACGCGGGCACCCGCGCCTGCCTCACCGGCCACGCATTCTCCCGGAGTTTCCAGTTCCCTGGCAGACATCCAGAGCTCTGTGAGCAGCAGTCAAGTGGCCGCACTCACTACGTCCTATTCCACCACTGTGGCAGGCAAGAGCTATTCGGGAAGTGTCCAGGAGTCAGATGGAAGCTATGTAGCCTCTATTCCGAACCTGCCGGGAGCCAGCGCCAGCGGATCCAGCGTCCAGTCCGCGGAGAACAATCTCAATGTGGTTGTGGATAGTCTCGTATAGCTGTTCTTGATTCATAGGTGGTTTCGCATGCCGAATTGCGCACAGGATTGACAATCGCTCGCTCGCGCAGAGTTTACCAGGAAAGAGAAGCATGTTCGCAGGACAAGTAAATTGGAGCAATCCAGCCAATGCTGCGGGCCAGCAAGCACTGCCCCCCAATTTTGCCGCCGGCGAGGAAAGTGAGACTGCGTTTGCGCTCGTGTATGAAGCGGTTCTTGGCCTTGCAGACGATCAGTGTTCCCGGAGCGGAGCGTCCAATAATTGGCTCGATACGGATGGTGAAGGCGACCTGCCTGAGACGCAAGACTCCAGCCGGCTGAATGGCGCAATGAGCGTGGGCTCAGGCGTTGGTGCGTACGGCTCTACAGGCCAAAACTCAAACTCCGAAATCGCTTTTGCTTTTCCCGGAGCGGCAAACTACGGCAGCAGCATGGAGCGGTTCATGTCCAGGAGCAGCCAGGCGCAACTCGAACCGGTTCCAACGCAAGCAGCGGGCATTGACCCAGCGTGGGCCACCAACAGAGCGCGGCTGGATGGAAATCGTGCGCAGCCGTCCGGGCTTTCAGGCGACGTTGCTGCACCCTCGAATTCAGGCGGAAACTTGAACAAGAGTCAGCTTTCTGATTGGATGGATGCGCACGCGCTCTCGCGGTCCAGTCATCACTGTGCGATGTATTGTCGGCTGGGGATGGAGGCGGCGGGCCTTAACACAGCGGATCGTCCTCAATCCGGTGATGCGGGAGATTACGGACCCTTCTTGATGAGGCACGGAGCGCAAACAGTGCCATCCGACTCCTATGTTCCACAAACAGGGGATGTTGTCGTCTTCAATAAAACTGATCAACACCCGAGCGGCCACATTGAAATGTACGACGGTCAACACTGGGTGTCAGATTTCATGCAACATGCTTTTTCGCCGTATCGGGATGCAATGAGTACGCCCCCTTTTACAATTTACCGGCTAAGTTAGGCCAACCATAGGGATTCGTCTCGCGACCAGATGCAATACAGAGCAATCGACGCTTCTTGAAAGAATGCCGGCGTCGAATCGATGGTCAACGTTGAAAGGTTCGCATGGCGTTCGTAGTTTCCCCGCCCGAGATCGTGCTGCCGAGGTTAGGCGGTGAGCTGCGCTGTGTTGCACGCCAGCCCATCCTTGACCGGCACAGCAGAGTAAAGGGCTACGAACTGCTGTACCGGTCCGGGCGTAACGCTTTCTTTAGCGGAGATGGAGACCAGGCTACCCGGACCATGCTCGACAATTCGGTGATTTTTGGGCTGGATGTGCTTGCAGCGGGGCTACCGGCGTTTGTGAATTGCACCACGGAGTCACTGGTCGAACGGCTGGTTGACGTGCTGCCCCCTGGTTCAGCGGTCCTCGAGATCCTTGAAACGGTGGAGCCGACGCCCGAACTGATTGCCGCGTGCCGTGAACTGAAGGCCGCAGGTTACCGAATCGCACTGGATGATTTCATCTGGGAACCAAAGTTCCAACCACTGGTGGAGTTGGCGGACTACATCAAGGTAGATTTCCTCCAGTCAGACGCGGCGGCGCGACAAGACCTGTTCAAGCGATTGAGCGGTAGGGCGATTACCCTTGTCGCGGAGAAGATTGAAACACAATCGGATTACATGCAAGCTTGCGCCGAGGGCTTCATCCTGTTTCAAGGATATTTCTTCTGTCGTCCGCTGCTGCTGGAGAACCGGAAGGTCCCGGCTAACCGGTTCGCTCATTTTCAGATTCTTGAGCTTCTGCGGCACGATCCCCTCAATCTTCACCGGTTGAGCGAACTGGTCAAGCAGGATACCTCTCTCACTTACCGATTCCTGCGCCTGGTCAATTCGCCGGTGTGCGCAATTCGGCAAGAGGTACGGTCGATCAAGGCGGCGCTGGTGGTATTGGGCGACGATGCAATACGCCGCATCGCGACACTGGCCATCACCAGTGAGATGAACGCCAATCAGCCGGCGGAGATCCTGCGAATGGCTTTCGCACGGGCCCGTTTTTGTGAAATGGCCGCAGAGATTTGCGCGTTGGGACAGGCGGAGCAATACCTGCTCGGAATGTTCAGCTTGCTGCCGGCGATGTTACGCGTCCCCATGCAAGATATCATCCCGATGCTGCCCTTGCGGGACTGTATTCGAGAGGCGTTGATGGGCGCGATGAGCCTTGATAGCTGCCTGCTGCATTGGGTGGAGTTTCACGAGCGCGGCCAATGGGCGAAGTGCGATGCGATCGCTCAATCCTATGGCTTGAACCAGGAAGAGATGATCCGGTGCTATATCGAGGCGGTGATTTGGGCTGATGCGGCTCTGCAGTTTGCGTCGTGAGTTGTCACAGTTCGTTGCGGACGCACCGGTTACAAACCTGCGCGGCGATCCATGTGCAATCGGAGCAGGCTTCGCGTTACCTGTCGCGATTTGCCGCAGCCTCAACGACAATCGTCAGGTGAGGACTTTCCGCAGATAGCCTGGCGCTTGAGAATGTTCTCCATAAGTTCCTTCATCAGGTCCTCCAGGTGCTTTCGAACTCTCTCACTCAACTGTGGGAATTGAAAGCCAATTGCAGTGTCCGACCGAATTGTTCTCACCTGGCCTCGCACACGAAAGGGAAGATGGTTCACGCTGAAAGTCAGCTCCACCAGCATATCCTGGGAAAAGAGCTGCGGCCTTCGCAATACCATCATGCAGCCCCCCGCACTGAGATTCGCGATTGTTGCCTCACAGAATGGCTCACCAGCCGCCATTTGGACGGTCGCAGGACCTGTGCATTCAAGACGGGGCGCCTGCCGTCGCTCCCCAGGCCCTCTGAGTGAGCTCTTTGTTGGAAGGTTCCCGATCAGGCGCTCTATCAGCGCCTCAAGTCGTCTTCTCAGCCTGTCGTTGGGCAGTGGGAATTGAAAGCCGATGGTCGTGTCTGATCGCTTTGATTTCACCTGACCAAGCGCTCGAAACATCAGGTCATTGATTTCAAAGGTGAGTTCGACAATCGAATCCTGCTGAAGGCATTGCGGATCTTTCAATACAAGCAGGCATCCTCCCATACTCAGATTCACGATTTTGGCAGGACGGGGCAACTCGCCGGCTGCCATCAGCACGCCGGCGGAGCCTGTGCATTCAACGCGAGGGTTGCGCCGTTGCTCCTTCGTCATCTTCCGTTGCCTCATCAACCGCATGCTTGCGGCACGTTCGGAAGAGGTGTGACCTTGCAGCATTGTGCAAGAGCATTGCTCCCGTTGGCCGTGTTCGCTTGAACGCCGTGGCTTCAGGTGACCGCATTGCCTGAAATACAATGGTTGGTTGCTTTCCGATCGCAACCGAAGTGAAATGTCGCCCTGCAGGCCACACCAACGCGCAAACCACCGCTTCCGTTTCGCCTGAAGCCCTGGGTTTACAAGGGCCGAGTGCTCCCCACTGGAGATCTTTGCATTGGTACTATCGGCATATGAGCGCCAACTGTTGCATTCACTTCTCTCTTGACATCCTTGATCGCATATTAGGCTTGCCTACGATGCGTGGTGTGCCCGGTCCCGTAAACTATTCATAACTTGAATTGTGAACTTTCACCGTATGCGTAAACCCAAACCGGTGCGCGATGACACGCAGCGCCAAGGTTTGAACCCATAAGATGAATGTTGGCGTGAGGACGCTCCTTGAAGAGCCTTCTCTGCACGGCGGCGCGGAGGCGAACAGCAATGTCGGAGGAAAGACAATTACGTTCCAGAGCGTGGTTTGGCCGCTCTGACAAGGATGGCTTCATTCATCGCAGTTGGATGCGCAACCAGGGATTTCCCGGCGACGTCTTCGATGGCCGCCCGGTCATCGGCATCTGCAATACGTGGTCTGAACTGACCCCCTGCAACGCCCACCTCAGAGCGCTGGCCGACTGCGTCAAGCGCGGAGTGTGGGAGGCAGGCGGCCTTCCCCTCGAGTTCCCGGTCATGTCGACCGGTGAAACCAATCTGCGCCCCACGGCCATGCTCTTCCGCAACCTGGTCAGCATGGATGTGGAGGAAAGCATTCGCGGCAATCCGATAGACGGCGTCGTGCTCATGTGCGGCTGCGACAAGACCACGCCGGCGCTGGTGATGGGAGCTGCAAGCTGCGACATTCCGGCGATTGTCGTTTCCGGCGGAGCCATGTTGAACGGAAAGCTCCAGGGCAGAGACATTGGATCGGGAACAGACGTCTGGCGATTCAGTGAGAACGTGCGCGCCGGCCTGATGACCCAACAGGAGTTCTCTGAAGCCGAGTCCTGCATGTCCCGTTCCGCCGGCCACTGCATGACCATGGGCACTGCTTCCACCATGGGCTCCATGGTCGAGGCGCTTGGTCTTTCTCTGCCCTATAACTCGACCATTCCCGCGGTCGACTCCCGCCGCTCGGTGCTCGCCCACATGTCCGGCCGGCGCATCGTGGAGATGGTGCGCGAAGACCTGAAGCTCTCAAAGATTCTCAAGAAGGAAGCCTTTGAAAATGCCATCTGCGTGAATGGCGCAATCGGCGGCTCGACGAATGCGGTCATTCATCTCATCGCAATCGCCGGCCGCATCGGTGTGCCGCTCACTCTCGACGATTGGGACCGCGTGGGAAACAAGACGCCCACCCTGGTTGACCTGATGCCCTCCGGCCGCTTCCTCATGGAAGACTTCTATTACGCCGGCGGACTTCCCGCAGTCATCAAGACCCTCGTTGAACACGGCCTGCTGCATGCCGATGCGTTGACGGTGACCAACAAGTCTATTGCCGAAAACTGCAAGGACGCGACCAACTGGAATCAGGAAGTGATTCGCAACTTCGATCATCCGCTGATCTCGAACGGCGGTGTCGCCATCCTGCGCGGGAATCTGGCTCCCGGCGGAGCCGTCCTGAAGCCATCCGCTGCTTCTCCAAATCTCATGCGCCATCGCGGACCCGCGATCGTATTCAGTTCCATCGAAGATTACAAGCAGCGCATCGAGGACCCCGAACTGAACGTGACGGAAGACTCGGTGATGGTGCTGCAGAACTGCGGTCCCAAGGGCTATCCCGGAATGGCCGAAGTCGGCAATATGGGCCTGCCGCCCAAGCTGCTTGCGAAGGGCGTCACCGATATGGTGCGCATCTCCGACGCGAGAATGAGTGGCACGGCTTATGGCACGGTGGTATTGCATGTGTGCCCTGAAGCAGCTTCAGGCGGCCCGCTCGCGCTCATTGAGGACGGCGACATGATTGAGTTGGATGTGGAAGCCCGCCGCATCCACGTCGAAGTCTCAGATGAAGAATTCAGTCGCCGCCGCGCTCACTGGACTCCGCCTCCCCCACGCGCTACAAGCGGATATCAGCACTTGTACATCAAGCACGTAATGGAGGCGAGCGAGGGCGCCGACCTGGACTTCCTGGTAGGATGCCGCGGCGCAGCCATCCCGCGTGAATCGCACTGAGGATTGTGCTCCCCGCGTTTGCCGAATTTGAACGCACTGCAATACGCATCTCTGAACATGGGATGAGACACTGGGAGCGGGCTTCAACCAACCTCAGCAGGAAAATGGAAAGGCAATGAGCAATCGACTCGCTGGCAAGACAGCACTCATCACCGGGGCAGGACAAGGCATTGGCCGTGCGTCTGCACTTTTCTTTCAGTCGGAAGGTGCAACTGTCTGGGCCACCGACATCCATCGCGCGGCTCTCGATTCGCTCGCCGCGGAGCGGCCCGCGATCACGACGCGCATCCTCGACGTAACAGATTCAGATGCGGTCAACCGAGCGGCTGAAGAGATCGGCACGCTGGATGTGCTCTTCAACTGCGCCGGCTATGTGCACCAGGGAGACATCTTCGCGTGTACGCAGAAGGACTGGGATTTTTCCTTCGATCTGAATGTCACCTCCATGTATCGCACCTGCCGCGCCTTTCTTCCCGCCATGATCGCCGCGGGCAAAGGGAGCATCATCAACATGTCTTCTGCTGCATCCAGCGTGAAAGGTGCGCCCAATCGCTTTGTGTATGGCGCAACCAAGGCGGCCGTCATCGGTCTCACCAAGGCCATCGCAGCGGATACAGTCGCAAAGGGAATCCGTTGCAACGCCATCTGTCCCGGCACAGTTGAAACGCCCTCGCTCCATGACCGCATTGCCGCGCAGGGAGACGCGGAGAAGGCTCGCGCCGCATTCCTTGCGCGCCAGGCGATGGGCAGGCTGGGAAGGCCCGAAGAAATTGCCGCGCTGGCGCTTTATCTCGCGTCCGATGAGTCCTCCTTTACCACCGGCCAAGCGCACGTGATTGACGGCGGCTGGACGATCTAACTCAACGCATCTCTTCGGAGGAATATGAAGCTGTTACGCTATGGCCCGGCTGGAAGTGAGAAGCCCGGAATGCTTGCAAACGACGGCACAATCCGCGATCTTTCAGCGATTGTGCGTGATATTGACGGAACCCTGCTCGCGGAGGCACTTCCCCGGCGGTTGCTTGCCATCGGTCCCGCGTCCTTGCCCGCGGTAGACAGCGGCACGCGCCTCGGCCCCTGCGTTGCGGGAGTTGGAAAGTTCGTCTGCGTCGGCCTCAACTACTCCGATCACGCAGCCGAATCGGGCATGGCTGTGCCCAAAGAGCCCATCATTTTCATGAAAGCAACGTCCTCCATCATTGGACCTGACGATGACGTGGTGATTCCCCGCGGTTCAGAGAAGACCGACTGGGAAGTGGAACTCGGTGTGGTCATCGGCAAGAAGGCCAAGTATGTCAGCGAGCAGGATGCGCTCTCGCATGTTGCAGGCTATTGCGTGGTGAACGATCTGTCGGAGAGAGCGTTTCAACTTGAAGGCACCGGCCAATGGGTCAAGGGAAAAAGTGCAGATACGTTTGGCCCCATCGGACCGTGGCTTGTCACCTCCGATGAAGTTCCCGATCCGCAGAACCTGGCCCTTTGGCTCGAAGTGGATGGACACAAATACCAGAACGGCAACACGAAGACGATGGTCTTCGGCGTAGCTCATCTGGTCAGCTATCTGAGCCGCTTCATGAGCCTTCAGCCAGGCGACATCGTCTCCACCGGCACCCCGCCCGGAGTCGCCATGGGAATGAAGCCGCCGAAGTATCTGCGCGCCGGCAGCACCATCCGGCTCGGCGTGGAAGGTCTTGGCGTGCAGACTCAACGCGTCGTGGCCGAAGCGGAATAGCGCCATCGTCAGGGAGCAGGTTGCATGGGCACCTTCGCAAGTTATCCAAGCCTCGCTGATCGCGCCGTAATCATCACCGGCGGAGGCTCCGGCATCGGTGCTTCTCTTGTGGAAGAGTTCGCGCTGCAGGGCGCAAAGGTCGCATTTCTCGATATCGCGGAACAAACTTCGCAGAGCCTCGTCAATGATCTCTCCGCGCGCTGCGCGCATGCGCCGTTTTTTATCCGATGCGACATCACCGACACTTCCGCGCTGGTTTCAGCAATTGAGCAAGCATCGGCAGCATGCGGCGCTCCCCGCGTGCTGGTCAACAATGCCGGCAGCGACGATCGTCACGCGTTCGGTGCGGTCACACCCGAATACTGGGACCAGCGGATCGCAATCAATCTGAAGCATCAGTTCTTCGCCGCGCAGGCCGTCGCTCCACTCATGAAGGCGGCCGGCGGCGGATCCATCATCAACATGAGTTCCATCGCGTGGATGATTCCAACCCCCAACCTCTCCGTGTACGAAATCGCCAAGGCCGGCATCGTCGGCATGACCCGCGCTCTCGCCCACGGCCTCGGCGAAGCGAGCATCCGCGTCAATGCGGTGCTTCCCGGAGCCATTCTGACCGACCGCCAGCGCCGTCTCTGGCGGTCCGACGAATATGACCGGAAGATCCTGTCATGTCAGTGCATCAAGCGCCACATTCTCCCCATCGATGTGGCCCGGCTGGTTCTCTTCCTGGCCGCCGACGACAGCGCCGCGATGACCAATCAGAGTTACATCATTGATGGCGGATGGATCTAGAGCCTTCGGATCGCCTGGGATAGCGGTTCATCGAAAGACCTTGGGCTGGATCCAATCGAGAGATGCGCAAATCAGCGGCGGGCCTTATGATTGTGACCGGCAGAATTGCCCAGGCAAATGAGTTCGGAATCTCGATTCCAAATCTCGATAAGCTTGAAGCGGTTGCACAGAGCAGCATCATGGCAACAATGAGGAAGACATCATGGCATCCTATGCAATTCCTGAAGTAGTGACTCCCGCCCCCGTTGCGAAGGACGAAGTTCTGCTGGTCGCCAACGGCGATCTGCGCCAATCCGCGAATGAAGTCTGTTGGGCCGCGCAGGGCCGCCTTGAGCAGATGTTGACCGAGGCCTTTCTCGCGGAGGGCATCAAGCTCCGCCGCGCCCACCCGTTCAATCCGGCACTCAAGCACGGCTTCATTCATAGCCAGCGCATGGGCATGAACGTCTTCGAGCACATCCACCCCGACGCGCCCATCGTGGTTGCCGAAGCCGTGTGGCAATACAGCGCGCATCTGCTTGCCGGCCTGGAGTCGCATCGCGGCCCTATTCTCACCGTCGCCAACTGGTCAGGCCAGTGGCCCGGCCTGGTGGGCATGTTGAACCTCAACGGCTGCCTCCGCAAGGCGGGCGTTCCCTTCACCACCCTGTGGAGCAAGGACTTCAAGGACCCGCTCTTCAAGCGCGGGCTGCATGAATGGATCGCAAAAAAGTCCTTTGTCCACGACACATCGCACGTACGCTGTTTCGATCCGTCCGAGGTAAACGACGAGGAACGCGCGCTGGGCGTAGCCTTGGCAAGAGAACTGCGCACGAAGAAGGCGCTGCTCGCCGTCTTCGACGAAGGCTGCATGGGCATGATGAATGCCATCGTTGAAGACTCGCTGATGAACCCTGCCGGCATTTATAAGGAGCGGCTCAGTCAGTCGGCTCTGTACGCTGCCATGCGTGGCGTGACCGATGCGGAAGCACAAAAGATTCGCGAATGGCTCGATGCCAGCGGCATGAGGTTCAAGACCGGCCCCAATGAGGCCACTGACCTCACCGATGCTCAGATTCTCGCGCAGTGCCGCATGTACATTGCCGCGCTGCGCATCGCCGACGAGTTCGGCTGCGACGCCATTGGCATTCAATATCAGCAAGGCCTCAAGGATCTGGTTCCCGCATCCGACCTGGTCGAAGGCCTGCTCAACAACGTCGAGCGCCCGCCTGCCTATAGCACCGACGGCCGCGAACTCTACGCCGGCAAGGCGCTGCCCCACTTCAATGAAGTGGACGAGTGCGTCGCCGTCGACTCTGTGGTCACCAACCGCGTCTGGACCGCGATGGGCCTCGATCCGGCCACCACGCTGCACGATGTCCGCTGGGGCGAGCACTACGCCGGCAACGGCATTGACGACTTTGTCTGGCTGTTTCAAATCTCCGGCGCCGTGCCTGCGTCTCATCTCGTCGGCGGCTATAAAGGAGCCGTCAGCGAGCGCCAGCCGCCCATGTATTTCCGCCTTGGCGGCGGCACACTCAAGGGCCTCTGCAAGCCCGGAGAGATCGTCTGGAGCCGCGTCTATGTCGAGAGCGGCAAGCTCAAAGTGGATCTCGGCCGCGCAAGCGCCGTCGACCTTCCCGAAGAGGAGACAAAGCGCCGTTGGGCTGAAGTCACGCCGCAATGGCCCATCATGCACGTGCTGCTGCATGGCGTCGATCAGAACCAGTTCATGGGCCGCCATCCTTCCAATCACGTGAGCGTAGCCTATGCGACCAACGCTGAAGAAGCGGATCGTGCGCTGGCGGCAAAAGCCACCATGTTCCACGAAATGGGCCTCGAAGTCCACCTTTGCGGAATCCAACTCTAGCAATTCCCACTTCGCAATTCGTACGCGAATTTTGGGACGAATCAGGCAGGCAGCATGATCCGGCGTGGGAGAATGGAGGGTAGCGACGCACTCCTCAGGAGAGTGAACGAGCGACATGGACATTCTCACATTGCACCGGCTCCACTTTGCGTTCACCATCACCTTCCACTATCTCTTTCCCCAACTCACCATGGGCCTGGCTCTTCTCATCGTCGTGATGAAGACGCTTGCGCTCAAGACCGGCAATGAGCGGTATGACATCTCCGCCCGCTTCTGGGCAAGGATCTTCGCGGTCAACTTTCTGCTCGGCGTGGTCACCGGCATTCCCATGGAGTTCCAGTTCGGCACCAACTGGTCTGAATTCTCGCGCCGCACTGGCGGCGTCATCGGCATGCCCCTTGCCATGGAAGGCATCTTCTCCTTCTTTCTTGAGTCCGCATTCCTCGGGCTCTTTCTCTTTGGCGAGAAACGCCTTCCACGCTGGGGACACTGGGCCGCCGCATTCCTTGTCTTCCTCGGCTCCTGGATCTCCGGCTTCTTCATCATCGTCGCCAACGCCTGGATGCAACACCCGGTCGCCTATCAACTGCTGCCCAATGGCATCTTTGAAGTGGGCAGTTTCTGGGGCCTGCTTGCCAATCCCTGGGCGTGGCTTGAGTACGCGCACAACATGTCCGGAGCTGTGATTACAGGCGCATTCGTGATGTCCGCAGTCGGCGCGCTCTATCTTCTTCAGCGCCGCGACGAGGAATACGGGCGACTCTTCCTCAAGCTCGGCGTGATCGTCGGACTCATCTCCTGCATCACTCAAATCTTTCCCACCGGCGATCTGCACGGCAAGTACATGGCCAAAAATCAGCCCGCAGCCGTCGCCGGCATGGAGGGCCTTTTCCACTCTGAAAAAGGTGCGCCGATCATCCTGATGGGCCAGCCGGATATGGAGAATCAGACCATCGACAATCCACTCGTTGTGAACAAAGTGCTGAGCTTTCTCATCTACGGAACTACTTCAGCGGAAGTGCAGGGGCTTGATCAAATCCCGCGCGATCAGTGGCCGTCCGCGCTGCCGCTGCTCTTCTACAGCTACCACATCATGGCCGGCCTCGGAACCTACTTTGTCGCACTGATGGCTCTGGCCGGATTTCTCCTTTGGCGCGGCAAGCTCTATTCCGCGCGATGGCTGCTCTGGCCCATTCTGCTCAGCTTCCCGCTGCCCTACATCGCCAACACGGCCGGCTGGATGACTGCTGAAATCGGCCGCCAGCCGTGGCTCGTCTACGGCCTGATTCGCACCTCGCAGGGCTACTCCACGCACATCGGCGTGGGAACCAGCCTGTTCACGCTGCTTGGTTTTCTCGGCATGTATTCCATGCTTTCCATTCTGTGGATCGTGCTCGTCTACAAGTTCATTCAAACCGGACCGGCGGCGCCTCATCATGACGTCTCCGGCTTCAACGTAACCGCGGCTTAGGAGGATCCATGGGAACACTGTGGTTTTGGATCGTGGCTTCGATGCTGGCGGCCTACGTGGTTCTTGACGGCTATGACCTCGGCGTCGGTGTCCTCTATCTCTTCGTCGCAAAAACTGAGCCGGAACGCCAACAGGCGCTGCGCTCCATTGGCCCGGTATGGGACGGCAATGAAGTCTGGCTGCTCGCCGCCGGAGGCACACTGTTCTTCGCCTTTCCGCTTCTTTATGCCTCGGCTTTCAGCGGCTTCTATCTTCCCCTCATGATCGTCCTCTGGCTGCTGATTCTGCGCGGCGTCAGCGTTGAGCTGCGCGGCCATTCGCAAGACACTCTGATGCACACCTTCTTTGACGGCCTGTTCTTCTTCTCGAGCGCGCTTCTCGCCATCTTCTTCGGCGCGGCGCTCGCCAACGTGGTGCGCGGCGTGCCCATCGGCAAAGACGATTACTTCTTCCTGCCGCTCTGGACCGACGGACGCACCGGGCACCTTCCCGGCATTCTCGATTGGTACACCGTAACCGGCGGCGTGCTGGCGTTCATCGCACTGGCGCTGCACGGCTCACTCTATCTCGCGCTCAAAACCGAAGGCGAGCTGGAGCAGAGATCGATCGCCTGGGCGCGACGGGTTTGGCCGGCAGTACTGGTCCTCACCGCGGTGAGCCTTCCCGCCACGGTCCTGGCGCGTCCCGGCTCGCTTGAAAACTACCGTACCCACCCCATTGCTTTCCTCGCTCCACTGGCCGTAATCGCCGGCCTCGCCATCATTCCCTTCTCTCTCAGAAAGGGCGCCAACCTCGCTGCCTTTCTCGGCTCCTGCCTCTACCTCGCGGCCATGCTCGCCGGTGCTGCCGCCGGACTGCATCCTGTGCTGCTTCCTTCAATAGGCGGCCAAGGCCAGGACATCACCATCGCCCGCGCCCTTGCCGGCCCCCACACCTTGCAAGTTGGCCTCGTCTGGTGGAGCTTCGGCATCCTGCTGGCGATCCTCTATTTCTGCATCGTCAATTGGCTCTTCCGCGGCAAGGTTTCGCAGCACTCAGACGGCTACGGGCACTAACGAGGAACGCTGAGGTTGACGGAATGCTTCATCCCGTCTGAACCCATCCAGTTCCTCCATCACGCGCTTCACAACTCCGCGCCAATCCCCCGGCTCGCTCTGCCGCGCCAGCCAGGCCGTCGGATACCACGGGGTCGTCTCCACCTGTTCCATCCATCGCCAGTCGGCCAGATGGGGCAGCAGAATCCAAAGCGGCTTCTCCATCGCGCCGGCCAGGTGCGCAATGCAGGTATCGGTCGTGATGACCAGGTCAAGCGAGGCCACCAGCGCTGCTGTTTCGGCCAGGTCTCTGTCTCCGCTTGACCCATCCGACACAAACACATCCCCCGGCAGCGCCGCCAGTTGCTCGGCTCCCGGTCCCTTTTGCAATGAGATCCAGGTAATTCCTGGGATGCGCAGCAACGGCAGCAAAGTCGCCAGCGCCATCGAACGCTGCCGGTCCGCTTTGTAGCGGGGATTGCCCGCCCACGCGAGGCCCACGCGCAAGGACCGCTCGCCAGAATGTTGCATCGGACCGGGCCGGATGTTGAGAAACCGCAACCGCTTTTGAAAGACCAACTCCGGCTCCGCTCCAAGATAGGCGCCCGGCCACGGCGCCGTCTCTGGCGTGGTCACAAACACCGCGGGCAAGCTCAGCAGCGGACACTCCAGGTCGAATTCCGGCGGCTCTGCGCCCAGCAGCGCCGTCTCCGCCAATTCCGCGCGCACCACGCCCAGCGAACGCATCAGGCGCTCAGCCGGTGGCTGCACCTGCAGCACAGGCACGCCGCCGCGCGCCGCCACCAGCGTGGCGTAGCGGCAAAACTGGATCGTGTCGCCCAATCCCTGCTCGGCGTGCAACAGCACCCGCCGCCCATCCAGCGGCTCCCCGTCCCAGCGCGGCTGCTTGAAGCTGCGCGGCCTGCGATGCACCTCCTTGAAGCGCCAGCGCGCCTCGTAGTTCGGCCAGCCATGCTCCCAGTCGCCCAGCCGCAGTTCGGTCAGCGCCAGGTTGTAGATCGCCCCCGGATGCTCCGGATCGCGCTCGACCGCAATCTCATGCGCGCGCAGCGCCTCGTCCATCTGCCCCAAATCCAGCAGCGAGTTGCCCTTGTTCGAAGCCGCCGGCTTGTTGCCCAGCGCCTCGGCCCGCTCAAACGCCGTTACCGCCTCGGCGAATCGCTCTTCCCTGTGCAACAGAATTCCCTCCATATTCGCGGCCTCGGCATGATGCGGATCGCGCTTGAGAGCCCAGCGCAGCCATCCCCACGCTCCGGCCAGATCGTTCTCCGCCGCGCGAAACTGGCACCACGCCACCAGCGTCTCCACCTGCGCAGGATTGAGCGCGAAGGCTCTGCGCAGATACGTTTCCGCCGCAGCAGGACGGCCGCGTTCCCGCTCAAAGATGGCCAGGTTGACCCATCCCGCCACCAGGTCAGGCCGCAGCTCCGCCGCTCGCCGCAGTGCAGCCTCGGCCCCTATCTCCAGGCCCTGCTCGCGCAGCAGGCTGCCCAGGTTCATCCACGCGGCGGCAAAATCCGGCCGCTCTACCAGTGCCCGCCGGTAGCGGATCTCCGCCTCCTTCACCCTGCCCTGCCGCGCAAGCCCAAAAGCGATCGCAAACTCCGCCTCCGGCAGCCGCGGACGCAGGGCGAGGGCTTGTTGATAGCGCTCCAGCGCCTCCTCATTCCGTCCCATCATGGCCAGTGCATTGCCCAGCCCCAGATGCGCGCCCACCAGCGCCGGTTGCCGCCTGAGCGCCAGTTCAAACTCGATGAGAGCTTCCGCCGCGCACCCTGTCGCCGTCTGCAACTCGCCCAGCCCCATCCGTGCCAGCGCATTCATCCCATCCAGGCAAATGGCATGCCGATAGGCTCGTTCCGCATCCTCCATGCGCCCGGCAGCCCGCAGCGCCTGTCCCAGCGCCACCCAGGCCGTGCCCATGCGCGGGGCCGCATCCACGGCTGCCGAGGCCATCTTCACCGCCGCATCGGTCTGGCGGCTGGCCAGGGCCACCAGGCTGATGCCGACAAGCGCTTCCGGCTGGCAGGGGTTCTGCTCCAGCATCCGCTGATAGCCGGCAGCCACCTCCGCCAACCGGCCCGTCAGACTCGGCGCGCGATTTGTCTTTCTCTCCGGAACAGCCGGCGCAGCGGCAATCACAGGCCTGCCTCATCTCCGGGACGATCGCCCCGGTAACTCACACTCCTTGCAACCTAAGACGGCGCAGGCTGAAGCTCAACCGAAATCCTGGTGAATTGCCGCGGTGCGGCCCTTGATTTTCCCGATTCCCCAACTGTGCAGATTCGGGACAACCCGCCGCGCTCCCGCATGTACACTGGCGCTTACTCATTAGGAGCAGCCATGACCATCCCAACACCACCGCAAAGCCGCGTCCCGCTCCTCGAGCGCGACCAGATTCCCACCGAACTCACGCCGCTCTATGAAAAGCTTCTGTCCGACCGTGGCTGCGTCCCTAACATGTTCAAGGCGCTCGCCAACGTGCCCGCCCTGGCCCTCGGCGTCGCCGCTCTGCTCAAGCCGCTCATGGGCGAGGGTGCGCTCGCTGGTTGGTACAAGGAGCTGATCGCCACCCGCGTCGCTTCGCTCAACGAGTGCGATTACTGCATCAGCGCGCACCACTACCTGGCCCTCCAGCGCGGCGCCACTCCAGAGCAGGTTGCCAGCCTCGGGGAAACAAGCGAGGACACATTCGAAACCGGCCCCTTCACTGAGAAAGAAAAAGCCGGCTTCCGCTACGCCGGCCTGCTGCACATCTCGGGCCACGCCATCACTGACGCCGCCTTCGCCGCCTTGAGCCAGCACTTCAACACCCAGGAGATCATCGAACTCACCGCCGTCGCCGCTGCATTCGAGTTCTTCCCCCGCTTCAACTCCGCGCTGCACATCCCCGTCACACCGCTGCCGGAAAAAATCTAAACACAATCCTTCGCACTGTCAGCGCCGCAGCGCGTTCCGGGTCTCGCCAAATTCCGCATTCGTTTCGCTGCCGGGCATGAACGTCCATCCCTTGACTTTGCATTGAGCCTGCGGTACGTTTGGCTTGCAAACGCGGTACTCCCCCACAACCGACCAAAAGGAAGAGAATATGGAGCAAGTTAGATGGCTTCGTGTGTTCGGTCTCGCACTCATCACATTCACTTCCAGCCTCGTTCTCAGCGCCCAGGCGGGTGATCCTGACGCGATTCAGCAGAAGCTTAACACCATGTTCACCTCCACCAAAACGACGGCTGACCGCACCGATATTGTCACCGCCGGCTCCATCATCGTCCTCCACAAAGAGGGCATGCTGACATATGCCGTGGCCTCGCCTCTGCCGCCGCTGAGCACATACAAGAACGGCAGAATCACCCAGGGAATGGGAGGCTTCGGCCGGGACCTGGCCATCACCTTGAGGACGCCGGACGCCGGCACTTCCGCCAGCTATCCGCAGCGCCGCCTGGTGGCTGAAGAAAAGTGCTGGATGACGGGAATCTCCGTTGAGAAGGACAGCATCGTCCTTCAGATTTACACCGATCGGTATGACGACACGCGCTACTACGGCAGCCTCAAGATTCCCTTTCCCAACAAGAAAGTCGTGCCCTCTGTCGATGAAGCCGTGAAGATGGTTTCAGAGGTCGTGTCGGTGGTGCCCGCCGCGCAAAGCGCTCAGCAACCCGCAGCGACTGAGAGCCTCCCGCCCCCCGCACCGCAAGCGCCCATGCCGGCCATCGCGCCGCCGCCGCCCCCCGACGCTCCGGTGTCCGACGCTCCGTCCGATGCGCCGCCGCTTACCATCAGCGTCGGCCAGACCGAAGACGAGGTCATCGCCGCCTTCGGACAGCCGGTCAAGATCGCAAAAATCGGCGTGAAAGAGATCTTCTACTACAAGGACATGAAGGTGACCTTCACCAACGGCAAGGTGAGCAACGTCCAATAGCCGTCGCTGACCCCTGCGAAAGCTACTTCGTCAGTTCCTTCAAGAAAAAATCCGCCATCATGTGATTCGCTTCAATTGCCTCCGGCAACAGCGGGCTGTACCAGAAGGCGTGCGGCAGCGCATCGAACACCACCAGCCGCGCGTCCACGCCCGCGTGCAGATAGGCGCGATGAAGGTTCACCGTCCCGCTCAGCAGCAGGTCGCGTCCGCTGGTAATGAACAGCGTGGGCGGCAGCCCTTGCAGGTCGGCGTAAATGGGCGAAAGCACCGGGTCCTTGAGGTCGGCCGAACCGGAATAGTAGGTGTCATGCGCACCAGCCGCTGGCGCATCCAGATGCCCGGAGAGCCCGCGCAGCGCGTACATTGAAGCCGAATCGCCGGCGCGAGCAAAGTCGCCCATGCCGCTGAAGATGCCCAGCGCCGCCGGCTGCGGCAACCCCAGTTGCTTCAGCTTCACGGCCACTTCCGCAGTCAGGATCGCCCCGGCAGAAGTTCCATAAATGATGATGTGGTCCGGCTTGTAGGTCTTCAGCAGCTCCTTGTAGACAGCCACCGAATCATCCACCGCCGCGGGAAACGGAAACTCGGGCGCCAGGCGGTAAAGCACCGCGACCACCTTGATCTTTGTATAGCTGGCAATCGGAATCGACTCGGTGTACGATCCCGAATCCGAATTGAACCCGCCGCCGTGAAGATTCAAGAGCACCTTGTCCCTGTTGCTTTCCGGCAGCCCTTCCGGCGTGACGATGCGCACCGAAACGCCGGCCATCTTGTCCTCCACTATCGTGTTGGGACAAACCTCTGTCCATTCAATGCGGGCACGGGCCGTGTAGGCGTCGGTTCCTTTGCGCCGCTCAGCCAGCGAATCCGGCGGTCCCTCATCCGGAAGCGCGTGGCTCAGAAAATACCGCGACTGGCGGCTGAGACCCTCGGGCACTGGCACCACCCGCGTCACATGCGCCGTTCCCTCGGCGTCAATGTAGCTTGTGTCGCGATTGGGCGCTTCTGCCGCGGTAGTCGGATGCGGCGCTGCCGGGCTCGCGGGCTGGGTTACGGGCTGTTGCGAGGTCGCCGCGGCCGAGGCCAGCAGAAGAACAAAGAAGATAGGTCGACTCGTCAGATTCATAAGATGGGTTCCTCTTGAATTGATCGGTTGGATTCATGCACCCTCCACCGCGAAGGGGCCTCAAAGGCTGCGGAAAAACTCCGCTTCGGCCTCGTCATTTGAAAGGGCACGATTTCAATCGTGCCATAAGTGCAGCAGAACGAAGGCCGCTGTGGGATGTTTTTGGTTCGCTATGGGCGAAAGCGGGCCTTTTCCCGCAACCTGTTGAGCCCCGTCCACGCTCCCACGACGAACATTGCAAACCAAAGCCCATGGACACAAAGAGTGGAACCCGTGCTCTACGTCCAAGGCGTTCATACCGGTTCATCGCCGTCGCTTTTCCAAAAAAAGCGAAAGCGCCTTAAATAGAATGGGCCTCCGCACGATGGCAGAGGCCCATTCTAGCGCAGGACTACTGCGGTTATTTTGCGGCGACAGCGATACCGGCCTGCTCGGCGAGGGCGGCGGCCTTGTCGGTGGCTTCCCAGGTGAACTCGGGCTCGGTGCGGCCGAAGTGGCCGTACGCTGCCGTCTTTTGATAAATCGGGCGGCGCAGGTTGAGGCTCTCGATGATGCCCTTGGGGGTGAGCGAGAAATTCTTGCGGACCAACTCGGTCAGCTTGGCTTCACCGACCTTGCCGGTGCCGAAGGTGTCAATGCGCACGCTGACCGGCTCGGCCACGCCGATGGCGTAGGCAAGCTGGACCTCGGCGCGATCGGCCAGGCCCGCGGCCACGATGTTCTTGGCAATGTAACGGGCAACGTACGCCGCCGAACGGTCGACCTTGGTCGGGTCCTTGCCCGAGAAGGCGCCGCCGCCGTGACGGCCCGCGCCGCCGTATGTGTCCACGATGATCTTGCGGCCGGTCAGCCCGGTATCGCCCATGGGTCCGCCGATCACAAATCTTCCCGTGGGGTTGATGTGGTACTTGGTGTGCTCGTCGAGCCACTCGGCGGGGAGCACGGCCTGGATGACGTACTTGAGGATGTCGGCGTGCAGATCCTCATTGCTCACGCTCTCGGCGTGTTGGCTGCTGATGACCACGGCGTCAATGCGGCAGGGCTTGTGGTTCTCGTCGTACTCGACAGTGACCTGGCTCTTGCCGTCGGGGCGCAGATAGGGCAGCTTGCCGGATTTGCGGACCGCGGTGAGCTGGCGGGTGAGCTTGTGGGCCAGCGAGATGGGCGCCGGCATCAGCTCAGGGGTTTCGTTGCAGGCGTAGCCGAACATCATGCCCTGGTCGCCGGCGCCGCCTGTGTCAACGCCCTGCGCGATGTCGCCCGATTGCTTGTTGATGGTGGAGATGACGGCGCAGGTGTTGGAGTCGAAGCCGTAGAGCGCATTGTCATAGCCGATGGACGCGACCACACCGCGCACCAGGTTCTGGAAGTCGACGTAGGCCTTGGTGGTGATTTCACCGGCGATGACGACCAGGCCGGTGGCCGTGAGGGTTTCCGCGGCGACGCGGCTGTAAGGATCCTGCTCCAGGCAGGCGTCCAAAATGGCGTCAGAGACCTGGTCGGCAATCTTGTCGGGATGGCCTTCAGTGACTGACTCAGAGGTAAACAAGAAACGATCGCTCAATGTGAAACTCCTCCCATTGCAGGGAATTCAATTTGGGCAGTCTGTCACGAGGACCGGCAGATGCTCGATTTCCGGCGCAAGAGCAAGACATTTCTCCCGCATCGGATCCACTCTCGCATAAGACATACCTGCACCGTCAGGCGTGCGCCTTGGGATGCATCTCCCCATGGTAATTGCCGCGGGCGGGCGGGAGCAAAGACTCACAGCGAATGGGGCGTAAGAGGCACTCAAAGGCGATTCAGGGCGGGCGACCTGCCGCGGAGCAGGCCACCTGCGGTGGGGCGGACGCTCGCGGGAGGCTCGCGCTAGCCACTTGCAGCGGGGCAGGCGGCGCTTGCGCGCCATAGAAGTTTTCTGCCTAGTGGCTGAACCAGCCCTGGACGCGGGTGTAGAGGGTGTGGGTGGCGGCGCGGACTTCTTCCATGGGCAGCAGGGTGGGCCACCAGTGAGCGCGAAGGCCGAAGTAGCGGATGGAGAGGAAGGCCGCCGCGGCGACGGCGATCAACAGAAGAATCGCGCCGAACCAGCGCAGGCGAATTTCCGCGGCGTCGTGGCGCAGGATGCGGGCTTTGCCCACGTTGAAGGCGAAGGCGGTCCAACTGCGCTCGTCGTCCGTGGCCTGGCCGGCGGCGTTGCAGGCTTTGAGGAAGCGTTCGGTCCAGTCGTGCTGATCCAGGCCCACCGCGCCGGCGTAGCCGCGCACGATGCCCTTGCTCAGGATTCCGCCGGGAAGAAGGCGAAAACTCTCCTGCTCCAGCGCGACCAGGTGATGGCGGCTGATCTTGGTGACCGCGATGATATCTTCCAGCGCGATGCCGCGGGACAGCCGCTCCATGCGCAGGTCTTCTCCAAAGTTGCCCATCGGTGACCGAAACGCGGGTAACGTACCCGGAAGTTTCCATTCTTACAATAAACCCGGGTTGGGGCTGAGTCAAAAGGATCTATCGGTTGCCCCTTTCTTTTCATGAGCCTGGGACCGATTTGGGCCATGATTCAGTATTGACGAAGTAGTTAACAGCCGGTTTTGGAAGTTGATCAGGAGGGTGCGAGGGGCGGGGCTGATACCCTGAAAGCGACGGCATTTTGGCCCTCGGAGCCACGCTCGAGACATGAATAAACTCATCTTTGCCAATCTGGTGCACCGGCCGGTGCGCTCCATCATCAGCGTGCTGGCGGTGGCTATTGAAGTGATCATGATTCTGTCCATCGCCGGCATCTTCATGGGCATGCTGAACGACACCAAGCAGCGCACCAACGGGATTGGCGCGGACCTGATGCTGCGGCCATCGAATGGAAGTACGTTTGCGGCAATGAACGGAGCGCCCATGCCGGCGAAGTTTGCGGATGCGATTCGCAAGCTGCCGCACGTCACCGTGGTTTCACCGGTGATTCAGAAGCTGAACACAGCGGGCAAGATTGAGATTCTGTATGGGATTGACTACGACAGTTTCAATGCACTGAAGCCATTCGTCTTTATTTCCGGTGGCCCGTTTCAGGGACCGAACGACGTGATTGTGGACGATGTGTTTGCCAGTTCGGACAAGGGGTATCACGTCGGCGATACGCTCAAGATATTGGGTCGTCCATTTCGCTTGTCGGGGATTGTGGAGCACGGCAAAGGCGGGCGAAAACTGATGCCCATCGGCACCATGGGGGCGCTGATGGACGCCGAGGACAAGGCCTCGCTGTTCTATATCAAGGTGGACGCGTCGGCCAACGACAACGCGGTGATTCAGGAGATTCATGCAACGCATGGGCTGGAGGACTACCCGGTTGAGACGGTGGATGAGTGGCTGGAAGAGATGACGCCGGATAAGATTCCGGGCTTCAATATCGCGCTGGAAGTAGTCACATTCATCGCGGTGGTGGTCGGATTCCTGGCGATCTTCCAGTCGATGTATACAGCGGTGCTGGAGCGGACACGCGAGATCGGGATTTTGAAGTCGATGGGCGCGTCGAAGCTGACGATTGTGGACGTGGTACTGCGCGAGACGGCGGTGATGGCGCTGGCGGGCGTGGCGCTGGGAATAGCAGGCACGTTTGGCGTGAAACTGCTGATGGTACACGTGTTTCCCACGCAGCATTTTGAAGTGACCGGATTGTGGGTTGCGCGGGGTGCGGTCATCGCGTTCCTGGGAGCGATGTGCGGGGCGTTGTATCCGGCATGGATGGCGGCACGGAAAGACCCGATCGACGCGCTGGCGTACGAATGAGCGGAGTTTGCGACGCTACGCGCCTGTTGGCGGGGTTAGCGGAGTTAGCAGGTTGTTGCGCGAGCGGGATGAAGAGCTAGTCGAGGAGCTTTTCGATTTCGTCGAGGTCGAAGCGGACTTTGCTTCCCGGAATCTCGAATGCGCGGGACTGAAGTGGCTCAAGGCGGCCGGAGACAAACTGGTATTTTGGGCCGTCGGGATCGATGACCAGAATGGTCTTTATCCCCATGCGTTCGTATCTGCCGCACTTGGCCATGACGCGCTTGAGCGTGTCGGCCGGCGAGAGAATCTCAAACACAGCGACCGGCGGATGCGTGACGATCGGCTCGCTGGGACGATTGCGGTCGAGCAATGTCACGTCAGGAACGAGATAGCAGGTGGGCGATACCTGGACGCGCAACTCCGGACCCACGCGAATCTGGCCTTCTTTGAGCTGTTGCTGAAACCATGCGCAGATTGCCGCCTGCCAGGCAAAATGATCGTTCTCTCCCACTGGGCGCTCCTCGATCTGGCCATCGACGTATTCGGCGTCGGGCTCGAAGGCGCTGCGCAAATATTCTTCCACGGGCACGAAGGTTGTCGCAGCGGCCATGGCTCCTCCCTTGGAAAGATCTTACTCCGAAGCGGGAATTCCCAGCGGGTTATACTCTCAGTAATCCTTACGATGTAAATCTACCTATTCTGCGGAGAAACGGCACTCATGATGTCGTCCAGGCGTTGGTTCTATGCGATGTGGGTGGTCGCGATCGGCGGGTTCGCGGTTTTGCACGCGATGCATTTGAGCGCCGATTTTCCCAACCATACGCCGTGGTTCACCGACTGGGCCAAGTACACCGATGAGGGTTGGTATGGGAACGCCGCGGTGCGCGCGCACTTGTTCGGCAGCTGGTATATGCCCGGAGACTTCAATCCGGCGGTGGCGCTGCCGGTGTGGCCGTTTCTCGAGTGGGTGCTGTTCTTTTTTACCGGCGTTTCAATTGAGGCCGCGCGGGGATTGGCGGTCGCATTTTTCTTTGCCAATCTGCTGCTGACCTACCTGCTGGTGCGGCGGAGCGGGGCGCGCTGGACGGGGCTGCTGGCGGTGACGCTGGTGGTGACCAGCCCGTTTCTCTACTGCTTCAGCCGCCTGGCGATTCTGGAGCCGCTGCTGACGGCGCTGACGCTGGGCGCGCTGAATCTGGCCGTGCGGCTGCCGCGGATGCGCAGACCGGTGTGGGCTGTGGCCGGGGTTGGCCTGATTTTTACGCTGATGATGCTCACCAAGTCCACCGCGGTGTTTCTGCTGCCGGCACTGGGATGGGCGTTGCTGCTGCCGCTTTGGAAAGAGAAAAAACTCGCACTGCGCTGCGCGGCCACGGCGGCGGGCGTTTTCTCATTGACGTTTGGGCTGTGGATGGCGCTGGTGACGGGCTTCGGCTTCCTCAACGACTACAAGTACCTCTTTTTTGTGAACAAGTACGAGAAGCCACCTGAGTTTTATTGGCCGGTGCTGAGCGCGTGGTGGTCGTTTCACGGCGGACTGTGGGTCGATCCGGTACTGGTTCCGCTGGCGGGCCTGTTGGTGTTGGGCGCGCTGGCGTTGGGCCGCAGGAGCTTTGGGCGGCGTCTGCTGCTGGATCCCGTGTTTGGCGCTTCGGTGCTAGCGGTGGGTGGTTACCTCTTCTTCATGACCATGCAGAACCATCCGCAGCCGCGCTACTTCGCGGTGGTGGGGTTCTTCAGCTTCATTGTGCTGGCGCAGGGCGCGGGGGCGCTGGTGGATGAGGCCTCGCGGTTGAGTGAAAAGGCCCGGCTGGGCGCCACGAGTCCGGGCTCGACGAATTCTGGCTCGACGAATTCGGGACGCGCGGTGTGGGTGCGCTGGGCCGGGCGGGCAGTAATTGCAATAGCCGGGTTGACAGCGGCTTTCAATGCTGTGGAGACGGCGAACTTTGCGGCGCACCCTGAGTACACGCTGGTGACCGCGGCCGAGCGGCTGACCCGCTATGTGGATCGGCATCCCAACGGCAAGCGCCTGATGGTTGCCATCAGCGGCGACCAGATTACGCTGATCACTCACCTGCCCACGCTGTGCGACGACTTCGGCACCGAGGACCTGGCCTCGAAACTGGCCCGGTATCAGCCGGGGTGGTACGCCACATGGAACGACATCGATCCAGGGACGCTGGAAGACCTGCATAACCGCTACTCGATTGAACAGGTTGCGAGCTTTCCGGCCTTCGACGACCCGGGTCGGAACCTGCTGGTGCTCTTCAAACTGCATCCGCTTCCCGGAGACGAGGGGCGCGATCCGGACACCGAGAACCTGAAGGTCCCGCTGTCTGGAGACAAGATCGATATTCCGGTGGAATGACAAAGCAGGGAACAGGGAATAGGGATTAGGAAACAAGGGACCGAAAATAGAGCGAGGCCGCTCTATTTCCGGTCCCTTTGCGGCTGTTGGCCCTGAGTCTTGTCCACCCGACTCAACCAGGTTGAGAGATAAGATGAACCACAACCGGTGTTGGGCTCTCGACTGAGCCCGCCGCGGAAACGATCAGAAGGTGAAACGACTGCCGACAGTCGGAGCAAAGTTGTTGTCGGATTTATAAGGGACGCCGGGGCCATGAGGAATGGCGATGTCCAGACCGCCGCTCACGAAGGAATACGCAACTCCGGCAAAAGAGTCGAAACGCTTGGTGAAGTGATGATCCAGGTAGAGCGACCCCTCGTTGAGGCTGCCCGCGCAGGACGCGCGCATATTACCGATACTGGGGTCGGTCGAGCATGTCGACGGAATACGGAAGTCGTTCTGCCGCTGTTGATACCACGCGAAAGCAACGTCGGTTTTCTTACGGTAGGTGTACTTCGCCCCGGTCCACCAGATCTGCACCAGCTTTTCAGAATCAAGATTATTGTCTTCGACCCCGCTCATGATGTAGCCGCCCTGATCCGAAGCGCCAACGCCCAACGGGTTCACCGGGTTGTTCTGCCAGATGTATTCGTAGCCGGCAAAGACCTTGAACTGCTCCGACGAATACTTGGCAGTGGCCATCACTGCGTTGTTGTCGGTCACGATGCCATATACGGTGTTGGTTGTTCCAATCAGATTGGCCCCGTTGATGGGGTTTGTATTGATGCTGTCGGTGGTCGACTGATAGGGCGCCGCCAGACTCTGAGGCCCCAGCAAGGGGTTCAATATGCTGATCGCCTGGTTGTAATGCTGGTAGACGATGTCGGCGAAGAACTTGCCGGCGTTTCCGCCGAGGTCGAATCCATAGGCGTTGTTCTGCGCCGCTTCCGGCGCACAGGTAGCGGCAGTCCATGTTGAGGAGGCCGAGTAGCAGCCGGCTGATCCATCGGCGAACTTATACATCGCGCCGAAATGGGCCGGGCCATAGGTGAGGCGATACTTCAGGGCATCGTCCCAACGGCTGTCCTCGGTGTCGCCGCCGCCGGCCATGGTGCCGTTATACCCGATGTACGAAAAGGAATAGCTGCCGCCGGCGGGATCGTAAAGGAGCATCGTATCGGTGCCGAGAGCGCGCTGACGACCGAAGGTCAGCGTGCCGATATGCGCGGACGATATACCCGCATAGTATTCGTCATTGAAGGGTTGGCCCGCGCGCGCGCCGTCGATGGCGATCGAATAGCTGGCCCTGGGAAGGCCATTGTTGACGGTTTGGGTGGCTGACGCGTTGGCGAGCAGGCCGGACTGGGGATTGATGCCAGTTGAAGCATTGAACACAACGGACCAGCCATGCGCAAACTCTTCTTTGCCCCGGATGCCCAGACCCGTCTGCGACAGGCTATTCGGTGCGACGACGAAGCGATGCTGATAGCCGTTTCGGTTCACCAGCGACTCGCCTTCGTAGTTATAGCCGTTTTCCGGCAGGCCGTGGCTGACCCAGCCGACGCCAACGTCATACGTTCCGAACAGCGTGATGCCGTACCAGGTCAGCGCGCAATCGGTAGTGGCGAAATCGTGGCCGTTCGCGCAGGGTTCAGCAGGCTTCGGCTGCGTCTTGGTGTCAACCGTGGCGCGTTGCCCGTATGCCAGCGTCGAGGAGAAGAGGAAAACCACCGCCGCAAGAACCAACTTCGCCTTGTTCCTATTTGCTCCAGAATAAAAATGCTTGAGACACTGCACTCGTCGTGTAACCCGGTGTGGCTTCAGGTTCTGTGTTGCCGTGGCGCGGTCTTGCCACCCGGCGATAAAACCAGTGTTCTCAGCGTGGAGAGAGGTTGAGGGGGCGGCCAAAAGGGCGAGAAAGGGCGCGAGGGTGGGGAATTTCAAGGGATTCTCCTGAGGCAGGATGAGTTTCGAGTCGATTCAGTATAGATTAATGCGGATATATCGAAACATCCTGACGATAAAGGACAAATTTTTCCCGATTTTGCAATAAGAGGCCAATTATGGAATTTGAGGTGGGGAATTTTAGCCAGCTTTGCCGTTTCGGGCTACGGGCGTCCGATCATGACTTCAGTGGCTTTCACGAGGGCGATGGCGGTTTCGCCCGTCTTGAGGTCCATTTCGCGGACGGCGTCGGCGGTAATGATGGCTGTGACACGTTGGTTGCCGACGGCGAGAACCACTTTGGCGAGGAGGCCTTCGATGGTGACTTCGAGGACGGTGCCGAGCAACTGGTTGCGGCCGCTGATGCGGGCCGAACCCATTCTGGCCGCGGCGGGGGGCAGAAACTCATTGAGAGCATCAAGTGGGACGCGGTGGTGGCCGCCAGGGGTCTTGACGGTCCGGATGCGCCCGGCCAGAATCCAGTGTTTGAGCACGGGGTAGCTGATGCCGAGTTTCTCCGCCGCCTGGCGGGGTGTGAGCAGGTTTGTCGAAGTCATGGCGCGGCGCGAATCTCCCCCGCCTGTACTGTACATGGCCAGCCCGCAGGGATGTGTTGCCAATCACCAAAACGGTGGTCGGGGACCCTGTGACTGCAATCACTCGACAGTGGTGTATGCGGATGATAGGCTTCCGATGACTTTTCCCCAGCGTTTCAAGAGGTCGCGTTTCCTGGGGTCGTTCGTGATACGGCTTCAAACCTAAACTCGGGAGGACTTGTGACTGTTAACAATTGGGTGGAATTTTTTCTGGCCGTGAGCGTGTTTTCGCTCGGAATGGCCTTCATTTTTGCACGCCAGGTTATCGGGGCCAACACGGGAACTCCGGCGATGCGGCAGATCGCCGCTGCCCTCATGGGCGGCACGGAACCATTTCTGAAGCGCCATTACAAGCCCGCGGCGGCCCTTCTGTGCCTGCTGCTTCCCACAATCGCTAATGCCCAGGAGCATGCGGGCGGCGGAGGCGAAGCCAACCTGGTGCTGCCGGATCTGACGAGCGTGAGTTTTTTCGGCTTGAACGGACACACCCTTCTGTCCATTGGATTGCTGTTCTGCGTCGGCGGCCTGTTGTTCGGCCTGACGATCTACGTTCAGTTGAAGAAAGCGCCGGTCCACCGCACCATGCTCGAAGTCTCCGAGCTGATCTACGAAACCTGCAAAACCTATTTGATCACGCAGGGCAAGTTCATTATGCTGCTCTGGATTTTCATCGCGGTCATTATCTCGCTCTACTTCGGCTGGCTTGCGCCGGTGCCGAATAAACCGATCATGGTAACGCTGCCCATCATCCTGCTGTTTTCGCTCGTGGGCATCGCGGGCAGCTACGGCGTGGCGTGGTTCGGAATCCGCGTCAACACCTTTGCCAACTCGCGCACGGCGTTTGCCGGATTGCGCGGCAAACCGTATGCGATCATGGCGATTCCGCTCAAGGCCGGCATGAGCATCGGCATGTTGCTGATCTCGGTTGAATTGCTGATCATGCTGTTCATCCTTTTGTTCATCCCGCGCGATTATGCGGGTCCGTGCTTCATCGGCTTCGCCATCGGCGAGAGCCTTGGCGCCGCGGCCTTGCGTATCGCAGGCGGCATCTTCACCAAGATCGCCGACATCGGCGCCGACCTGATGAAGATCGTCTTCAAGATCAAGGAAGACGATGCCCGCAACCCGGGAGTGATCGCCGACTGCACCGGCGACAATGCGGGCGACTCGGTTGGCCCCAGCGCCGACGGCTTTGAAACCTACGGCGTCACCGGCGTGGCCCTCATCACCTTCATCCTGCTGGCGGTCAAGGATCCCACCATCCAGGCGCAACTGCTGGTTTGGATCTTCGTCATGCGCGTGGGAATGCTGTTCTCAAGCGCAGGTGCGTATTTCCTCAATACCGCCATCGCCAGCGCGAAATACAAAGACGCCGACGAAATGGACTTTGAGACACCGCTCACTTCGCTCGTGTGGATCACGTCTATCGTCTCGATCATCCTGACCTACATCGTCTCGTACCTGATGATCCCCAACCTCGGGGACGGAACGCTCTGGTGGAAGCTGGCTTCCATCATCTCCTGCGGAACCCTCGCCGGGGCGCTCATCCCGGAACTGGTGAAGGTCTTCACTTCAACCAAATCCACCCACGTCAAGGAAGTCGTCAAATCGGCGCAGGAAGGCGGAGCTTCCCTGGGGATCCTGTCGGGATTCGTGGCCGGCAATTTTTCGGCCTACTGGCTGGGATTGAGCATGGTAGCTCTCATGGGACTGGGCTATTACTTCAGTCTGGGCATACCGGATTCGCAGAATAATCCGGCTGGAATGATGCTGGCTCCAGCCGTCTTCGCGTTTGGTCTTGTCGCCTTCGGCTTCCTGGGGATGGGGCCGGTCACGATTGCCGTGGATTCCTACGGGCCGGTCACCGACAATGCGCAGTCCGTCTACGAGTTGTCGCTGATTGAAGATGTTCCCAACATCGAAGCTGAGTTGAAGAAGGACTTCGGCATCGTCGCCAAGTTCGAACGCGCAAAATACCTGCTGGAAGCCAACGATGGGGCCGGCAATACATTCAAGGCTACGGCCAAGCCGGTGCTGATCGGCACAGCCGTGGTGGGCGCCACCACCATGACTTTCTCGATCATCATGGCTTTGACCCACGGCCTGACAACCGATGTGTATAAACTCTCCTTGCTGCACGCGCCCTTCATGCTCGGCTTGATCTGCGGTGGAGCAGTGATCTTCTGGTTCGCGGGCGCTTCCACGCAGGCGGTCTCCACCGGCGCCTACCGCGCGGTTGAGTTCATCAAGGCAAACATCCACCTGGAAGGCGCGGAGAAGGCATCCGTGGCTGACAGCAAGAAGGTGGTCGAGATCTGCACGAAGTACGCGCAGAAGGGCATGTTCAACATCTTCCTCGCCGTCTTCTTCTCGACCCTTGCGTTCGCGTTCATGGAGCCGTTCCTTTTTATCGGCTACCTGTTCTCGATTGCGATCTTCGGTCTGTACGAGGCCATTTTCATGGCCAATGCCGGCGGCGCATGGGACAATGCGAAGAAGATCGTAGAGGTCGACATGCACCAGAAAGGGACTCCTCTGCACGACGCAACTGTGATCGGTGATACCGTCGGCGATCCGTTCAAAGACACGTCGTCGGTGGCCATGAACCCGGTGATCAAGTTCACGACACTGTTCGGATTGCTTGCCGTTGAACTTGCGGTGACGTTGAGCGCGAGCAATCCGCTGCTCACACATGTGCTGGCGGTGGCATTCTTCCTGGTGTCAGTGTTCTTTGTGCATAAATCGTTCTATGGAATGAGGATTGACTCGAAGGCATAGCAACCGATTCATGTCGCTTGAATCAAAGAAAAACGCCGCCTGGAAACGGGCGGCGTTTTCTTTTGCGCAATAAGGAGGCGACCGCGATTCAGAGGTTTGACTGGCGGAAACTCAGAAGCCACGGCTGCGCCTGCGCTGGTTGCGCGGGGCGGCCGTGGCTTTTCTCTTTGAGTTTTAACACGTTACTTTAGTTGGGTGCCCTTTCGTAAGGTAATTTCTCAGTCAATACCCTATTTTTTCCGCTTTGCAATGGCTGAACAACGATTTACCATTTGCCCCAGCCGTTCCCCGTAGATCGACAAAGATAATTTTCAGACTTTCTGAAGGCTGCTCCCCGCACCTGCGCTCGATTTGTGTGCCGGCCCGATGAGGGAGCGTGGAGGATTTCATGTTGCGATTTGTCTTGGTTTCAGTTGCGAGCATGGTGGTTTCCGCCGCTCTGACAGCGCAGAGCACAGGAACACAAGATCCCTGCCAAAGCAATTGTCCGAAAGTGACAGCCGCAGTGACTGTCGGCACGAGTGTAACGGTAGACGCCGTTTTGATTCCGCCGAAGATCGCCGCGCATATCTTTGGAACGGAAATATCGAAAAATTACGCGGTCGTTAGGATGACAGTCGCAAACCACAGTCCAGATGAGTCGCTGGTCATACACAGCGTGTATCTCGATACTTCGGCATGGATGTTTGGATCCGCGAGCGCGAACAAATCCGGGCAAACGAGTAATCCGCCAGCGCCGGGCCAGCCGTCAACGGGCCAACCCGCGCCGGGCCAGCCAGTGACGAATGGGTCGGGTGCCGGGGCGCAAAGCACAAGGGACAATTGCGACGATTCAACGCAATCGCAGAACTCGGGCAGTTGTCCCTCCCATGTATCGAGCGTGAACGGGGCCATGCTTCGCGACGAAGTTCTTTTTCAGCAGCCGTTCACAAAACGCAACCTGATTGTCGGGCTGATTTCCGATATTGGCACGGTCGCAACGGCATTCAGCCCGGTTTTTACGCCGATTGTTTCGCAGGGATTCAATGGGTGGAATGGAGGGCTGGTTCCCGCGCTCAACAAGCGCTGGCCCGATCTGACGCTCTCCGCGGTGAATAACCTGGCGAGCCATGCCTATGAGAACAACAAGATCATTACCAAGCAGTCGTCCGAGACTGTTGTGGCCTTCTTCCCACTTCAGTACTTCCTTACTTCATCGTTCAAGAAAATGTACCTTGACGATCCGGCGGTGTTTTTCAGGCCGCAAGAGGCGTTGGCCGATCCCAAGTACCGCAAGTCGATCCTGAAATTGATTGACGCAACGGGAAGAGACAAGACTGGTGCACCGAAAAACTCGGACATTCAAGCGCTGGATGCAGTGAACAATCAATGCAGCGACCAGGAGGATGTTTGTAAGACACTGTTGGCGTTGATACAGGGTTTGAACCTGAGTAATCTGCGCGTTGTCATCGGCGGCGACATGACGGTGAATACGCAGGATGTGCCTCCGATTGTTAGTTTGGTCACGTTCAAAAAAGCGGACGGGACATCTTATCCGGCCGGTGATTTTTCCTGGCTCGCCCTGGGTAGCACGGTGAAAGGCGTGATCGCAGGGAAGTACTTGAAGGGTGGTACGGCCTCGGTCACAGACTCATCCGGCAAGGCATTGACCGGCGTGTTTGCGCTCACCAACCAAACTGCAACCACTGACACGGATCTGGATTTTGACCTCAAGGTGGCTGCGTGTCCCGCGGATCAGTTGGCGATTGCTCCGAAGACGAATGTCTTTTTTATTGTTTCCAAGGCCGGCGCCACGGCGGCTGGCGGGAGCGCGTCGGGAGCGACTCAGCCGCTGCCGAGTCTGCCCATGTCTTATGGACAGATTCCGGACGATGTTTCAACCTGCGCAAAGGCTGCTGCGCCAGCTCCGAAAGATCGATCTGCGGACTCTACTACCGGCGGCAAGACGACCCCGGAGCCAGCCAGCCCGGCTGCTTCTGGAACGAGTGGCGCAACGACGGCTCCCAAGCCGAGTCCGAATCAATGAGGCTCGGTTAGCTTCTGCGTAGCCTAAGTCTGGTCTGAGAATTCGGCCAGGGACTGCCGCTGGCTGCCGCCTTCGTCGAAATTGGCGGGGGCTAGCCAGGACTCGAAGGCTTGCTTCCTTGCGGGCCATTCGCTGTCGAGCATGGAGAACCAGGCGGTGTCGCGGCTGCGGCCCTTGATGATCATGTGCTGGCGGAAGATGCCTTCGAAGGTGAATCCAAGGCGCTGAGCGGCGCGGCGGCTGGGCAGATTGAGCGCGTTGCACTTCCACTCGTAGCGGCGGTAGCCGAGATGGTAGAAGACGTGGCTGGCCATGAGGTACATGGCTTCGGTGGCGGCAGTGGTGCGCTGCAGCGAGGGGCTGAGCAGGATGTTGCCCACCTCGATGACCCCGTGTGCCGGCTCCATGCGCATGAAGCTGGCGTAGCCGGCCGCGGTTCCAGTCTCCACAGGAAGGATGGCCAGGAAGAGGGCAGCAGTTCCGGTTTGCTTCGCCTCCAGGTCGCGGCAGAGGGCGGCTTCAGAGGCGTAGGGGCCGTCGAAGAGCCAGTCCCATACCTCGTCGTGGCCCTGGATGGCCTGCCAGAGGGCGTTGGTGTGGCGTTCTGCATTGAGGGGCTCAAGGGTGATGGTGCGGCCGCGCAGGGTCATAGGGCGGGGCAGTGGAGCGGGGTTCCAGTTCAGCTTGTCTTGCGGGGTGTCGGTCACTTTGACAGGCTATCAGCCGATGTTCGTTTCAGGGCTCGGCGCGGCCGATTATGGGTGGTTTGGAGGTTTGGCAAAGTTGGCCAATGCGGCTTATACTCCGATTGAGGTGCCTTATGCCGACACGCAACGTGAGCCTGACCAAGGAACTTGACCAGTTTGTCGCTTCGAGGGTGGAGGGTGGAAAGTACGCCAACGCCAGCGAGGTGATGCGGACGGCCTTGCGCATTATGGAGCGGGAAGAGCGGGAGTTCGAGGAGAAGATGGCGGCGCTGCGGGCGGCGATTGCTTTGGGAGATGCCAGCGAGGATGCGGAAGATGGCGTTTTCGAACGGCTCTATGCTTATATCGACGAACAGGCGGTAGGGAAAGCCGAGGAAGTTGCCTAAATTCCGTGTCTCCGCACCAGCACAATCCGACCTTCGCCCGATTGCCCGCTATACGCTTGGGATGTGGGGCGCCGCACAAGCCATCCGATACGCTCAAGAGTTCGAATCCTGCTTTCTCCTCCTTACAGAGCAGCCTGAAATGGGCCGGTCATGCGAAGCAATCAGTGCAGGACTTCGCAGGCACGAGCAGGGAAGACACGTCGTGTTTTACAGACTGAAACTGGACGGGATTCGGATCGTGAGGGTTTTGCACCAGCAGATGATTCCAGCAAAGCGTCACTTTGCGCATCGAGAACCTTCCTCCCACACCGCTGATCTCGATTAATTCCCGAATCTCCACATCTCCACAGAAAAGCATCCAATCTGCACTGTTTCTGCGCCTTGTGGGCGGGCGGCGGCGGGTCTAGGCTGAAATGGGAAGAGCGGTGGGCACGGCAGGCGCGTCTGCATTGATTCTGGAGCAATTTTGATCAGCGAAATCCGCGTCCGGCGTGCCTCCTTTGAGCTTTCCACAGGCAAATGGCCGTGTTTAGAAAACGGATGCGCGGAATGTAAAGAAAATACAAGATGTTGTGGTTTGTTGTTGACTTGTACCACTGACAGCGGTACTTTTTCATCTGCGGCTGTAAACGGATTGTAACGAAACCCGGCGTGAAGAACCGCCATCAGTCGTTCGAGAGAAGAGAAAGCGCCACCGTTTCCCTTTCCCCCGTTTTCAGTTCTGTTTCAGGCAATCTTGAGGTCACCCCTTCCAGGTTGAGTTACGCCGGGCGGGACGGTTTTTCACCCGATTTTTCGATTTAAGGAGATTTATATGAACGAGACCCAGCTGCAGGCAACCACCACCGTCCAGCAAACCCCCTACACCCAGCGCGGCCTGACCTTTACGCGGCGTTTTTCAACCGATGGCGTTTCCCCATACGACGAGATCCAGTGGGAGAAGCGCACGGCGTCGATTACCGACACCAAGGGCAACTCGATTTTTGAGCAGAAGGATGTTGAGGTGCCGATCGACTGGTCCATGACGGCCACCAATATTGTGGCCTCGAAGTATCTGCATGGCCAGATGGGCACGCCGGAGCGGGAGACCGGGGTGCGGCAACTGGTGGGGCGCGTGGCGGAGACGGTGCGCGACTGGGGTATGACGGGCGGCTACTTTGCCACGGCCGGCGATGCGCAGATCTTCCACGACGAACTGGCGCACATGCTGCTGACGCAGAAGGTGGCTTTCAACTCGCCGGTGTGGTTCAATGTGGGTTGCGACCGGCTGGAGCCCAACTCCGACGGGCAGAACTGGCACTGGGATCCGGCCACGGGGGGCGTGAGGTATTCCGCCACCGGCTACAAGAATCCGCAGTGCTCGGCGTGCTTTATTAATTCCGTCGAGGACTCGCTGGATTCGATTCTGACGCTGGCCAAGACCGAGGGCATGCTGTTCAAGTGGGGCTCGGGCACAGGGACGAACCTGTCGACGATTCGCGGATCGAGGGAGACGCTTTCGGGCGGCGGCGAGGCTTCGGGTCCGCTGAGCTTCATGCGCGGATTTGACGCGTTTGCGGGCGTGATCAAGAGCGGCGGCAAGACGCGGCGCGCGGCGAAGATGGTGATCCTGAATGCGGACCACCCGGACATTATGGACTTCATCGAGTGCAAGGCGAAGGAAGAGGCCAAGGCGTTTTCGCTGATCAAGGCAGGATATGACGGGAGCGGTCCTGATTCAGAAGCGTACTCGTCCATCTTCTTCCAAAACGCCAACAACTCGGTGCGCGTGAGCGACGAGTTCATGCGCGCGTATGAGACCGATGGCGATGTGAGCACCTATACGGTGAAGAGTCACGAGCCGGTGGCGACGTACAAGGCGCGCGAGGTCATGCGCAAGATTGCCGAAGCCACGTGGCTGTGCGGCGATCCGGGTATGCAGTTCGATACCACCATCAACAAGTGGCACACCAGCAAGAACACGGCGCGCATCAATGCGTCGAATCCCTGCTCGGAGTACATGTTCCTGGATAACTCGGCCTGCAACCTGGCCAGCTTTAACCTGATGAAGTACATAACTCCGGCGGGCAACTTCGACATCTCCGCCTACCGGCACTCGATCTCGGTGATCATCACGGCGATGGAGATCCTGGTGGACAATTCGGGCTATCCTACCGAGGCCATCTCGCGGAACTCGCACGACTACCGGCCGCTGGGCCTTGGCTACGCCAACCTGGGCGCGCTGCTGATGGCCTTCGGCCTGCCCTACGACTCAGAGGGCGGACGCGATTTTGCCGGCGTGCTGACCGCGATCATGTGCGGACAGGCTTACCTGCAGTCGGCGATCATCGCGGCAAACTGCCCGCCGATCGCGCCGGCTACAACGCTGACGGCTAATGTGGACCGCCAGGGCGGCGCGTGCCCCGGCTTCTATGTGAACCGCGAGCCGTTCCTTGACGTGATCCGGATGCACCGCGCCGAGGTGAACAACATCGGCAAGTCGCGCACCAGCGGCGAGCCCTTCAGCGTGCCGCAGCTCGACGCGCTGATCGATGCGAGCCGCGAGTGCTGGGACATGGCGCTGATCTACGGCGAACGCTACGGCTATCGCAACGCGCAGACCACGGTGCTGGCGCCGACGGGCACCATCGGCTTCATGATGGATTGCGACACCACCGGCATCGAACCCGACCTCGCGCTCGTGAAGTACAAGAAGCTGGTGGGCGGCGGCATGATCAAGATCGTGAACAACACGGTTCCGGCCGCGCTGTTCAAGCTCGGCTACGACAACGACCAGGTGAACGCGATCGTCAGCTACATTGACGCGACCGGCACCATTGAAGGCGCGCCGGGATTGAAGCCGGAGCATTTGTCGGTGTTTGATTGCAGCTTCAAGCCGGCCAAGGGCACGCGATCAATTCAATACATGGGGCACATCAAAATGATGGCTGCGGCGCAGCCGTTCCTCTCGGGTGCGATTTCGAAGACGGTGAACCTGCCGCACGAGGCTAGCGTGGAAGACGTTGCCGAGGCATACGCGGAGAGCTGGCGCCAGGGCATCAAGGCCGTGGCCATCTATCGCGACGGCTCAAAGGGCACGCAGCCATTGAACACCAGCATGGATGAGAAAAAGAAGGATCCGTCGGTCCTGGATGCAGTGGGCAGCCGCGTGCTGGCCAACCTGGGCGCGGGCCAACAGCCTGCCGAGGCCGATTTGAAGGCTCTCGAAGCCAAGATCGGCGAGAAGCTTGAAGTGACCGCGAAGCAGGTGATTGCTGCCACGGCTGCTTTCCAGAATGCGCTGGAGGAGATTGCAAAGGCCGCTGCCGTGCCGGTGCTCGCGCCCGCAGCCGCGGTGGAGCCGGTGAAGGACCCGGCGCAGGATCTGAATGGTCCCCCGAGAGCCATACGCCACAGGCTGCCGGAAGAGCGCGCATCGATCACGCACAAGTTTTCGATTGCCGGACACGAGGGCTACATCACTGTGGGCCTCTATCCGACCGGGCAGCCGGGCGAGATTTTTATCAAGATGGCCAAGGAGGGCTCGACGGTTTCAGGCCTGATGGACGCCTTCGCGACTTCGATCTCGCTGGCGTTGCAGCACGGCGTGCCGTTGAAGGTGCTGTGCGAGAAGTTTGCGCACACGCGCTTCGAGCCCTCCGGCTGGACCGGCAACGAGCAGATCGGCTACGCCAAGAGCCTGATGGACTACATCTTCCGCTGGCTCAATCTGCGCTTCCTGTCGGGTACGCAGCTCACGCTGTTTGCCGGGCTGGCTCCGCAGGCGCCGCAGTTGCCCTCTTCGCCCAGCCTGCTTCCCGATGCGGATTCGGACGAAGACGAAGTGACTTCGCGGAGTCATCTGGAGAAGCTGGCCGAGGAAGTTGCCAAGCGGCTGAACCAGATGAACGGCGCGGGCGGCAACACATCCGGTGGCGGCGGCATTGCGCCGGAGTATGGCGCTTCGTATGCGCAGTCACCCAGCTCTGCGCATGTGCCAACCCTGCAGGACCGGGGGATCTATCACGCGGCAGATGCAATGCGCGAGATGTATGACATGGGCGATGCGCCAAGCTGCGGCACCTGCGGCGCCATCATGGTGCGCAACGGAAGCTGCTACCGCTGCATGAGCTGCGGGTCGACGAGCGGGTGCAGTTAAAGCGCAACTGAACTCCAACAGCGTAACGGAAATCACCCAGCCCTCGGGCTGGGTGATTTGCGTTTGGATATAGTTTGGAATGTGTGTGATCGGAATGCGGATCGCTCTAAGCGCGCGCGCGTTCAAACGTTTCGACGAACTCGCGATAGCGGCTGGCGATTTGGCTCACCGCGGCTTCGCGAGTAATCTTCTGGGCGCGCCAGGCAACCATCGGATCCCAGAAGTCGGTGCGGCCAACGGCGAAGCCGATGAATCCCGGAACCTCGGCAGCCGTGGTCAGCCATTCATGCACCTTCTGGTCATTCTCACCGCGGCCCAGGACGATGCAGCCCACCGCATCGCGGCCGCCGGATTGTGCGGCAGCCACAATCTTCTCGCAGTCTTTGCGGCGATCGAGTCCTTCAATTTTCCACACGTCGGGCTCGACGCCGGCGCTTTGCAATTCCAGGATGGTCTCGATCATCAGTTGCGGACGAATCTCCAGGTCATAGACCTTCTTGTCGCCGTTCACCTTGTCGAGCTGCGCCTGCTCCGCCGGCACCAGCAGCTCAAACATGAATAGGCTGCGATTGGCACTGTGCAGATAATCGGACAAGCGCTTGAGCCGCTCCGATTGGCGCGCGTTCAGCACCGGATCGCCCTCGGGGTTGTAGCGAACCAGCACCTTCGAGAATGTTGGATGAAAGGCCTCAATGTGCGCGGCAAAGTCCTCGCCGTACTCGAAGTCGAATTCTTCCTGCCCGCTTTTTTCAGCAGGGCATGCGAAGGTGTGGCCGTTGGCCGACGCACTGCGCAGGATTGCGGCGCCGAATTGCTCGTCTACCAGAATGCCCGCTCTCTCAGCGGGAACGCCGTCCGCAAGCGCCTTCTGAAAGCCATCGTAGATGACCTGCTTGGCTGCGGCGATCTGCGCGGTTTGCTCCCCACTCAGATCGCCCTTCCAGCCAAACATGCCGGTTTCAAACGAGCCGCGATGATCGAAGGGAAGAATGTAGAGCGGCTTCCGATAACCACGAATCGCCATGCTTACTCCTTGAGTTTGCGGTAGAGGCGAATCAGGTTGTTGGTTGAGCTGTCGTGCTTCAAGTCTGGATCGGTGTGGCTTTCAAGTTCCGGGATGATGCGCTGCGCGAGCACTTTGCCGAGTTCCACGCCCCACTGGTCGAACGAGTTGATCTGCCACACGATGCCCTGTGTGAACACGCTGTGCTCGTAGAGCGCAATGAGTCTTCCGAGAATTTCGGGGGTGAGCCGATCGGCGAGGAGGGTGTTCGACGGGCGGTTGCCTTCGAACACGCGATGCGGCACAAGCCAATCGGGTGTGCCCTCGGCTTTCACTTGCTCAGGCGTCTTGCCAAAGGCGAGCGCTTCACTCTGCGCAAACACGTTGGCCAGCAGCATGTCGTGATGGCGGCCGAGCGGGTTGAGCGAGTTGCCAAATCCGATGAAGTCGCATGGGATGAGCCTGGTTCCCTGATGGATGAGCTGATAGAAGGAGTGCTGGCCGTTGGTGCCGGGCTCTCCCCAATAGATAGGGCCTGTGTCGTAATCGACCTGGCTGCCGGTCACGGTGACGTGCTTGCCGTTGCTCTCCATGGTCAACTGCTGCAGGTAGGCGGGGAAGCGCTTCAGGTATTGTTCGTAAGGCAATACGGCCACGGTCGGCGCGCCCAGGAAGTCGGTGTTCCACACACTGAGCAGACCAAGCAGCACGGGAAGGTTCTGCTCGAAGGGCGTGGTGCGGAAGTGCTCGTCCATCTGGTGAAAGCCGCTGAGCATAGCGTGGAAGTTGTCCGGTCCGATGGCCAGCATGGTGGCCAGGCCGATGGCCGAGTCCATGGAGTAGCGCCCGCCGACCCAGTCCCAGAAGCCGAACATGTTGGCGGTGTCGATGCCGAACTTGGAAACGCCCGCTGCGTTGGTGGACACGGCGACGAAGTGCTTTGCGACAGCCGATTCGTCACCGCCCAGGCCATTCACTGACCAGGCGCGGGCCGATTGCGCGTTGGTGATGGTTTCGAGGGTGGTGAAGGTCTTGGAGGAGATGATGAAGAGCGTCTCCGCGGGGTCGAGGTCGACGACCGCTTCCGCAAAATCCGTGCCATCCACATTGGATACGAAGCGGAAGGTGAGGTCGCGCTGGCTGTAATGCTTGAGTGCCTCGTAGGCCATCACGGGACCGAGGTCTGAACCGCCGATGCCGATGTTGATGACGTTGCGAATGCGCTTGCCGGTGTGGCCTTTCCACGCGCCACTGCGAACGCGCTCAGAGAAGGCCGCCATGCGGTCAAGAACCTCATGCACATCGGGCACGACATCCTTGCCGTCGACGAGAATTACTTCGCCTTTGGGCGCACGCAGGGCGATGTGCAGCACGGCGCGGCCCTCCGTGAAGTTGATTTTGTCGCCGCGAAACATGGCGTCGATGTGGGCTTGCAGTTCTGACTCACGCGCCAGTTCGATCAGCAGCTTCACGGTTTCGTCGGTGATGCGGTTCTTTGAGTAGTCGAAGAACAGGCCCAGTGCTTCGGCAGTCAGCCGCTCGCCGCGCTCGCGATCCGATGCGAACAACTCGCGCAGATGCAGACCATGCACCTGCTCATAGTGCGCCTGGAGGTCCTTCCAGGCCTTGAGTTCCGTGAGCGGCTGATTGGCGGGGCCGTTTGCAACTGTTGTTTCCGATGCTGACATCTTCACATTCCTTTCATCCGTCGCACGTGCGAACGCGTCCTTATAACAGTAGCGAGAATGTCCGCGGCAGGGCAAGCTACCGGACGTTTTGGCGCGGCTCACACCGTCTCTATGGCTTAGATTCACGAGAGCGTCTCGGGGCGCCACTCCGGCAAAAAAATCTCCGCATCGATTCGAGGTTCCGTCTGCGGTGCTCAAGGAATGGGTGGGCCCTCGGAATGGGTGGGCCCTCGGCGTCAAGATGAGTGCGCAGATGCTACCGCCGCTGCCGAGGATTCCCAACTCATTGCACACGCAGGGGTTGAGTAGCGATGAGAAGCGATTCGAGCCGGCCGGCGCGGTGGGATGAGTCGTAGTCCAAAGGGAGAGCGTTTTGGCTTCGGGTCCTCGACGCCATTTGACACGGGTTGACGCATCTTGTCGCTTTTCATTGCGTCAGTATCGGCTTACTCTTTTTCTTGACCAGGCATGATTTCAATCTGGTTCGAGGGCGATTGCAGGATGCCTGGAAGCTGGCCTGGTGCAGGCCAGGTTGGATGACGGGATGGCTGGCTGAGCGAAGAGCGTTTGCTCAGTCAGAATGGCGAAGCCTTGCATGGCGGCCGGATTCTATCGAGTGGGTTGGCTGGTTGATCGAGAGGTACGCGGTGAGTCTCAGTTACGCAGGTCCGGAAGCATGGGGAGAAAGGCTGAGGGGATTTGCCCTTGTGGAACCTGCGCCGGAGCGCCATTGGTACGCGGTGTGCACCTTTCCGCAGCATGAGAAGTCGGCCGCCAAGCAGCTTGCATTGCGGGAAGTCGAGTCGTTTCTTCCCACATTTGAAACCGTCCATGTGTGGAAGAACCGGCAGCGCATGAAGCTCATGCTGCCGCTGTTTCCCTCCTACCTGTTTGCGCACATTGCGCCCAGGGAGCGGGGCAAGGTGCTCGAGTCCCCTGGGGTCATTCAGATTGTGGGCAACGGCAGGGGGCCGGTGGCGCTTCCCGACGCGGAGATCGAGTTTCTGCGCACGCGCCTCGATAGGCAGCGGGTTGAACCGTACAACGAGCTGGTTGCCGGGGAACGCGTTCGCATCCGCAGCGGCCTGATGCAGGGTGTCGAAGGGACACTGGTGCGGCGGAGCAGCGGGCTTCGGTTTGTGTTGACGGTCCAATTGATCAACCAGCACGCGGCCATGCAGGTGGACGGCGAAGACCTGGAACCAATTCGTAGTTGAGCGCCGACGGCGCTTGAATCGAATGACCTTGACCAGGAAAGAATCCCTTTGACGCGTCGCCGAGGTTCGGCGCAAGCTCTCGCTCGCCTCGCTGCGCAGCGTGGAGTCAGGATCGAATGTCCGTTCAATTGAAGAGATCGGTAAAGGTGGATCGGATCGTGGATGCGGCCGGGCGGCTGTTTGCGCGCCAGGGCTATCACGGCACCACCACTCGTGAAATCGCGCATCTTGCCGATGTAAGCGAGAACACACTGTACCGGCACTTCGATCACAAGGAAGATCTTTTCTGGTCGGCGCTGCGTTCGCATTGCGCGGGGTTGAAGCTCAACCGCGAACTGATGGAAGGGATCGCGCGCGGCGATGCACCGGAGGTCGTGCTGCCCCGGATTCTGGAGCTGCTCGCGGATACCGTGAACTACCGTCCGGAGCTGCTGCGCTTGGTCGCGGTCGCGTTTCTTGAGATGAATGCGAAGGCCGGCAGATTTTGCACAGAGCACTTTTCGCCCGTGATTTCGGCGATCCATTGCTATCTCGAGACCAGCACCCGTGAAGGGAAGATCCGTGAACTCGAGCCAACCATGCTGACCTCCGCGCTGATTATGACCGCGTTGACCCATAGGGGCATATCGAGCCTGATCGGCGGCAGCAACGGTGCCTCCGCCAACGGCATGGAAGCGCACCGTGCGCAAACCAGGTTCTGGCTCGACCTGCTCGCGACGGGGAGTTCGACGTATTCCTCTTCACAGGCGGAGCGGACGACCTCCAGGGAGGGCGCGTAGTGCGAGCAGCAGAAGCAAATCGGCAGCAAGAGCAGCAGTCAGGTTTCGAGGAGGTTCGAATGATTCCGAAGTCACCAGCCACGCGACAGTTTCAGGCGCAGCGCATGCGGCGGTGGTTTGCGGTCAACCTGCTCGACCTGGCCGCGTTTGCATCCGCTGCAGTGCTGGCATTCGAACTGCGGTTTGACGGTGCGTTGCCGGCCCAGCTTTTTGACCCGATGCGGGTGGCCCTGTGCGTCTGGGCCGTGTCGAAGTGCGCTTTCTTTCTGCTGGGGTCGGTGAGCCGGACAAGCTGGCGGCATACCTCTCCGTTTGACGCGTTGCGCATCGTGGCCGCGAACTCGGCGGGATCGATGATGGGTGGGGTGATTCTGCTCAAGTGGATGGCAGCCCCGGCAATTCCGCGCTCGGTGTACGTGCTGGACTGGCTGCTCTCCTGCCTGCTGACCCTGGGGGGAAGGCTGGTTGTGCGGCTGGCGATCGGCGCTGCCAATCGCCGGCGGGGGCGGGGAGAAGAGACGCGGACCCTGGTGTATGGCGCCGGCGCCGCGGGGCTGGCTCTGCTGGCAGAGCTCAGGCAGAACCACTCATTGAACTGCGACGTGGTGGGCTTTGTCGATGACGATCCGGCCAAGCTGGGCCTGGTTCTGGACGGCAAGCGCGTGTTGGGAAGAGGCGAAGATCTCGGCTCGCTGGCCGGGAAATACGCGGTGCGCCGCGTCCTGATCGCGGTTCCGTCGGCTACCGGCGAGGAGATGGTACGGATTCTGAGGCTCGCGACCGAGGCCCGCGTGGAGTACAGGATGGTGCCCAGCCTGGGAGAACTGGTCAAGGGCAGGGAACTCGGCAAACAGATCAGGGAGGTTGCGGTCGAGGATCTGCTGGGCCGAAAGCCTGTGCAGCTTGACCTCGATCGCATCCGGGAGCGGGTTCAGGGCCGGGTGGTGATGGTGACCGGCGCCGCGGGTTCGATCGGATCGGAGATCTGCCGGCAGATTGTGCGCTTCCACCCGGTGGCCTTGATTGGATTCGACGAGGCCGAGACGCCGCTATTTCATCTGGAACGGGAGATGGCGAAGAGCTTTCCCGAGATCGCCTTTTTTCCGGAGATTGGGAGTATCACGCGTCGCGAGAGCCTGAATCGGGTGGTCGCGCACTATCAGCCGTCGATTCTCTACCACGCGGCTGCCTACAAGCATGTTCCGCTGATGGAGAAGCACGTCTTTGCCGCGGTTGAAACCAACATCTTCGGCACCTGGAACGTGGCGCGCGCGGCGCTGGAACACGGCGTGGAGGACTTTGTCATGATCTCGACCGACAAGGCCGTGCGCCCGACCAGCATGATGGGCGCAACCAAGCGGACGGCGGAGATGCTGATTCGAGGGCTTCAATTGGAGGGCGCCACCAAGTTTGTCGCGGTGCGCTTTGGCAATGTGCTGGGCAGCAACGGGAGCGTGGTGCCGACCTTCAAGGAGCAGATCGCGGCGGGGGGGCCTGTGACCGTGACGCACCCGGAGATTACACGCTATTTCATGACCATTCCCGAGGCGGCGCAACTGGTGCTGCAGGCTTTCGCGATCGGCAAGGGCGGCGAGGTGCTCGTGCTGGAGATGGGCGAGCCGGTGCGGATCGCGGATTTGGCAAAGAATCTGATTCTGCTCTCGGGCCTCGAACCGGAGCGGGACATCGAGATTCAATACACCGGTCTTCGGCCCGGCGAGAAGATGTTTGAAGAGCTGAACCTCGGCGATGAGAACCTGGCTCCGACGGCGCATGCCAAGATCAGGAGCTACGTGAGCCAGCCCAGCTTCGACGCGGCCGAGATCAAAGCGTTTCTGCACCGGCTGGAGGTCATTGCCGATGCGCAGGATGTGGCCAGCCTGTTGCTGTTGCTGAAGGAAGCCATTCCCGATTACAACCCCGGGTCGGAGCTGTTGAAGACGGCCCTGTCGTTGAGGACAGAGCACGCGACGTGGCATGCGGTCCAGATCCCTCACGCACAGGCAGAGGCCGCGAGGCCGGCGCGCCTTACCCCGGCAGCACTTCTGAACTAATGGCCGCCAAACCGCACCGGCGGATCATTCAATTCCAATCTTTCAATTGTTTGAGGAAGAGTAAAGCCGTGCTGAAAATGCAGAGGAGTTCTGACTGGCCGTCAGGCCGGAAGCGGATCGTGCGCTTGCTGTTCAGCGCTGTGCTGGCAGCGCTTGTGTGCGGCAGGATCGCGGCGCAAGGCACGTATCCCCAGCCTGCGGTTCCCGACAGCACCGCGCAAACAGCGGCGCCGGGGAGCGAGAACACGGCAATGGCGGCGGACGCCGGCAACACGCAGGCCCCGGCGCAGGCGAACGGCAACCCGTTGCCGGAAGCAGAATCGGCCGGCCCGCGCATGGTTCCAGCGAGGAGCGAAGAGGTTCAGCACGGAAACACCGGCGAGAAGGCCGTTCCGCACACCAGGCTCGCCGCGCCAGCCGAAGAGACCAATCAGGACCAGCCGAAGCAGATCCAGCGGGCCAGCCCGTATGGAGACCTGCCGTCGCTGCACGATCTCTACACGCAGATTCCATCTGCGGGCGGAAAGATGCATCGGTTTGGCAGTGAGGCCTTCCTGATCGGCACAGAGAACGCGAACGAGTTGCCGATGGATCTTCCCGCCGGCCCCGACTACGTGCTCGGACCGGGAGACAGCCTGGTGGTGAATGTGTGGGGCGGCCACTCCGATCGCCTCAACGTATTCATCGACCGGCAAGGCCAGATCGCGCTGCCCGAGGCAGGCACGATCGCTCTGGACGGGCTCACGATTGCAGCGGCCCAGAGCGCGATTCAGAAGGCGCTGAACACGCAGTACCAGGGCGAACATGTCGAGATTTCGCTGGGCCGGTTGCGCACGGTACGGGTGTACGTGGTGGGCGACGTGCAAAGCCCAGGCGCCTACGATGTGAGCTCGCTGTCGACGCCGCTTGCCGCGCTGTTTGCAGCCGGCGGGCCGACCAGCCGCGGATCGCTGCGCATCCTGCGCCAGTATCGCGGCAAGCGCCTGGTGCGCGACATCGACCTCTACGATTTTCTGCTGCGGGGCGTCCGCTCGGATGTGGACCGTCTGCTTCCCGGCGACACGTTGCTTGTGCCGCCTGCCGGAGCCCAGGTCACGGTGGAAGGAATGGTGCATCGCCCCGCGATCTACGAATTGAACGGCGAGCAGGGGCTGGACCAGGTGATCGATCTTGCGGGCGGCGTGCTGAGCGCCGCCAGCTTAAAGCAGATCGACGTGGAGCGCGTGGAAGCGCACGAGCGCCGCACCATGCTTACCCTTGAACTGACGGACAATCCGCAGGACGTGAAGCAGAACCTGGCCGCATTTCGCGTGCAGGACAAGGACGACATCGTGCTCGCGCAGATTTTGCCCTACAACGAGCAGGCGGTTTATCTTGATGGCCACGTCTTCCGTCCTGGGAAGTATCCCTACCGCGACGGAATGACCATTGCGGATCTGCTGCACTCCTACCAGGACGTGATGCCGGAGCCGGCTGATCACGCCGAACTTATTCGACTTGATCCGCCGGACTACCGGCCGGAGACCATCAATTTCGATGTATCGAGCGTGCTGGTGGGCGGCGAGACCATTCTGCTCAAGCCCTTCGATCTGATCCGCATCTTCGGCCGCTATGAGATTGACAAGCCCGAGGTTTCGATTCAGGGAGAAGTGCTGCGCCCGGGCGCGTACCCGATGTCGCAGGGGATGACAGTGGCCGGCCTGGTGCGCAGGTCGGGCAATTTCAAGCGCAGCGCTTACCGGGAGCAAGCCGATCTTTCCAGCTACCAGGTGCAGGATGGACGAACGGTGCTGTTGAGCCATCGCGTCGTTGATGTCGAGAAGGCGGTCGACGGCGACAAGGCTGCGGATGTGGCGCTGCAACCGGGGGATGTTGTGAGCATACGGCAACTGGCGGGCTGGCAGGATATCGGCGCGTCGGTGGTGATTACCGGCGAGGTGGAGCATCCTGGCAGCTATGGCATAGAAGAGGGTGAGCGGTTGAGCTCCGCGCTCATGCGCGCGGGCAGATTTCGAGCCGACGCCGACCCGGCCGGGGCGGTGCTGGAGCGAGTGCAGGTGAAGGAACTGGCCGAGAAGACGCGGCAGGAGATGATTCGGCGCATTGAGACAACGCCTCTCGATTTCAAGCCGGGGCTGGTCTCGGGCCAGGACCAGGCGGAGTTGCAACAGGCCGCCCAGCAGCAGCGCGATCAGGTGCTTCAGGCGCTGCGCAACCATCCCGCCAGCGGCAGGATGGTCATCAATATCCTCGCCGACTTGCGCGCATGGCAGAACACGGCGGCGGATGTGGAATTGCGCGCCGGCGACACCCTGGTGATCCCCAAGCGGCAGAGTTTTGTGCTGGTGAGCGGCCAGGTATATAACGCCACTGCCATCACGTATGTGCCGGGCAGAAACGCGGCGTGGTACCTGCGCCAGGCCGGCGGAGCGACCCACTCCGGCGACAAGGGAGCGGCTTTTATTGTGCGGGCCAACGGTTCGGTGGTGGGGCGCGGCGGCATCTGGCCGGGCGGCGGCACTCTGAGCACACAAATGCAGCCGGGCGATTCCCTCATTGTGCCGGAAAAGGCGGTTGGTTCCCAGGCCTGGAAGAACGTGCTTTCGGCGGCGCAGATCATGTCCTCGGTCGCGATTACCGGAGCGATCGCCGGCATCTTCTGAGCCCGCTGTTCCGCGCAGCGTCACGACAGAATCAACGGAGATTGAGCTTGAAAACCCAGGAAGAAATCGAACAGAGCGAGGCATTGCAGCCGTCGCAGATTCCGGTCGCCGAAATCATCCGGGGTGCGTGGCAGCGCCGCCGCACCGTTCTGACGGTGACAGCGATCGGCGCGGTGATCACGCTGGGCGTTGCGTTTCTGATTCCCAACGAATATATTTCAACGGCCGAGTTGATGCCGCCGGAACAGCAATCGGTTTCAAGCACATCTTCATTGAGCGCCCTGTCGGGCGCGGGCCTGATGGTTGCAGGCGCCGGCGCCAGCCTGTTGAACCAGCGCACCCCCGGAGCAACCGCAATCGGCATACTCACCAGCCGCACCGCTCAGGACGACATCATCAAGCGCTTCAATCTGCTGCAGGTCTACGGAGACGATTATTACTTCGACGCACGCAAGACCCTGGGCAGGCGCATCTCGTTCGCCGAAGACAAGAAGAGCGGCATCATCGCCATCACGGTGATGGACCACGACCGCGAACGCGCGCGCGACATGGCGCAGGCGTACGTGGAGGAACTAGACAAACTCGGCAACAACATCAGTACCTCGTCGGCGCGCCGCGAGCGGGAGTTCCTTGAGAACCGTTTGAAGGACGTGAAGGCAAGCCTCGACGCGAGCGCGCACCGGCTGAGCGATTTTTCCAGCCGCAATGCAACGCTGGACATGGAGAAGCAGGGCGAGGCAACGGTGGAGGCGGCAGGAAAGCTCGAGGCCGAGCTGGTTGTGGCGGAGAGCGATTTGTCCGCGCTGCGAGCCACGTATACCGACGACAATGCGCGGGTGCGCCAGATGCGCGGGCGCGTGGATGAGCTGCGGCGGCAGGTGCGCAAAGCGGGGGGGATGGGAGAAAAAGCGGACGGCCAGGATCTTGCGGCCGACCAGATGATTCCTTCCATCCGCAAGCTGCCCATTCTGGGTTTGACCTACTACGATCTCTACCGCCAGGTCACCACCGAGGAGGTCGTGTACGAACTGCTGAGCAAGCAGTACGAGATGGCCCGCGTGCAGGAGGCAAAAGAGATTCCGACCGTCAAGGTGCTCGACGCTCCCGACTTGCCGGAATGGAAGTCGGCGCCGCATCGCGCCGTCCTGGTGCTTCTGGGCGCCTTTTTCTCATTCCTTGGCTCGTTGGGATGGATTGTGACGGACAAGCTTCGCGGCGAATCGAATCGAGCCCGGTTTGCCAAGGCGGCGGGCATGGGAATTCTTCGCCATTTACATGGATTCATTGCCGCAGAGGCCGAGTAACCGGGCGTACTTGGCGATATGGATTCGCTGCTCCTCAATCTTTTGCCGCTCTGGACTTTGAAAACTTTGAGCATCTCATGACCTCGGCCGGTATCTTGCAAATACTCGATTGGCGACAGGTGCGATCGGCGCTGACCCTTCGTCCCGTCGATGTCAGCCTGCCCGCGGGACGTTCAAGAGAGCGCTATCGCAAGGTCCTGTTGAGCGCGGTCACCGGGCCGATGACCGGCGCCTCCGGCTTGCTGGCGTTTCTGATTACGGTGCCGCTCACGGTTCACTATCTCGGGCCGGAACGATACGGGGCCTGGATGTCGCTCTCCTCGCTGATGGCTTTTCTCCGCTTCTCGGATCTTGGGCTGGGCAATGGCCTGGTGGGCGCCGTCAGCCAGGCCGAGGGCAGAGGGGATTCGGGATACGCGCAGAGGGCCATCTCGAGCGTGCTGGTGTGCCTTTGCGGGATCGCGATTCTGGTTCTTGTTGGCTTTCCGATCTCCGCTCGCGGGATTCACTGGGATGCTGTCCTCGGCCTTGCGCAGTTGAAGGACAGGGCAGAGATTCAGACCGCAATCCTGGTATTTGTGGCGCTCTATGCGATCGGCATTCCAGTCAACCTGGGCCAGCAGGTACAGCGGGCGCTGCAGCAGGGCTACATCTCCAATCTGTGGACCACGCTGGGCAGCCTCCTTTCGTTTGCCGGAATTTATTTCGCCGCCACGCACCACGCGCGCATTCCCTGGCTGGTTGCCATCATCGGCGGTGTTCCACTGATTCCCGCGCTGGCCAACAGCATCGTTCTTTATACACTGCAAAGGCCTGACCTGCGGCCGTCGGTCAATGGGTTCGACAAGGAGATCGGCAGGGACCTGCTTCAGAAAGGCATGCTCTTCTTTGGATTGGGAATCGCCGGCGCGCTGGCTTACGATTCGCAGAACATCCTGATCGCGCACATTCTCGGACCCGCGGCGGTGGGCGTTTACGCGGTGGTGCAGCGGCTGTTTTCGGCCATTCCCATGCTGGTGGCCTACGTGACCATGCCGCTCTGGCCGGCCTTTGGCGATGCATTGGGGCGCGGCGACTGGCAATGGATTCCGCGTGCGCTGAAGCGAGCCATGGCGGTCAACGCGCTGATGGCGACCGTGCCGGCAATTCTATTCACCTTGTTCGGCAGACCGATTCTTCTCCACTGGACGCACGGAGCGATCGTCGCACCCGGTTGGCTGATCGCCGGGTTCGCCGTCTGGTCCATTACTTCGGCGGTGAGCGCGCCCATCAGCATGCTGCTCAATGCGGCGCACGTGCTCTGGTTCCAGATCAACACCTGCATCCTCTATGGACTGCTGACGATCGGCTGCATCCTCCGGGTGCTTCCCACCACGGGGCTGTCCGGCGCGGTGTGGTCGATGACGGTTCTGTATATCGCGGTGGTGCTGGGCCCCGGCTTGATCTACGTGGGGATGTTTTTTCGTCGCCATGTGGCGCCGGGCGCGGCTCAGGCGTAATGGCAAAGGTAGCTGCGGAAACCCGCAAGTGAGGGAACCCATGAAGTTCAAGCGAGCGAAAATCGTTGCGCAAACAGGATGCATCCTGTGCGGAAGCGCCGATACGTCGACCGAGGAGAACATCGCTGTCGATTCCATCCTGGAGCTCTATGGAGAGAATCGGCGGGAACTGGTGCGGCAGGAGCTTCACGGGGCTGCGCGCATCCGCGTGCAACGCTGCTCCAACTGTTCGCTCTATTTCTTTGATCCGGCGTTGCCGGGATCGCAGGCCTATTATGAGAGCCTGCAATCGTTCAAATGGTATTACCTGAAGGATAAGGTCGAGTACGCAATGGCCAGGAAGCGGATTCCGCCGGGTGCGCGCGTTCTTGAGATCGGATGCGGGGCGGGCTGGTTCGCGAGGAGCATTCCCGAGTGCATTTACACGGGCCTCGAGTACTCCGAAACCGCGGCCACTGCGGCCAGGAGCGCAGGCCTCGATGTGCTTACGCAGTCGGTGTACGACCACGCATCGACGCACCGCGCGGCCTACCAGGTGGTCTGCACCTTTCAGGTGCTGGAACATGTTTCCGATCCGGCTGCCTTCCTGTCTGCCTGCATTGAATGCCTTGAACCGGGAGGCTTGCTGATCCACGCGCTGCCAAGCAACGAAGGCTACCTCAAGTATCTTCCCAATGCTTTCCTGAATCTTCCGCCCCATCATCTGACGCGTTGGCCGGATAAGACGCTTGAAGCTCTTGCGGGGATCTATCCGTTGAGCCTGGTTGCGCTGGAGCATGAGCCTCTGGCGGCGATTCACCAGAGAACCTGCGCAAGCGCGATGATCAGGCGCCAGTTCGATCGAATGCTCGGCAGGAAGCCGGTCTTTGTCGATCGCTCAATCGGATCGAGGATTACGGGAAGGTGTGCGGACCTGCTCGCGCTGGGCGTGTCGCCGCTTCTTTCAGAGGATGCGTTCCGACCCAAAGGCCACAGCGTGATTGCAACCTACAGGAAACTGGCTCCTGCCGCTCGGGCGGTGGCGTAAGAGCTGCCGTGAGAGTTCTCTGGTTCACCAATATTCCGATGCCTGAAGCAGGCAAACATCTGGGGCTGCCCGCATCCGGCGGCACCGGCTGGTGGATGAGTGTGCTGCTCGATCGGTTGAAGAGGAGGAGCGATCTCAAAGTGGCCATCGTTGCGAGCGCCGGTTGGCGCGATGCTCATTTTGAGAAGGATGGGGTGGAGTACTTTGTGGTGAAGACTCCCTTGCGCAGGGCGATCTGGAGCTACCTTGGCAGTTACCGGGATCGGGTACCGATCCGGCGGCAACTCGCGAAGTATGCCTCCATCCTTCGCGAATGGAAGCCAGACGTTGTGCATGTGCACGGAACCGAATCGGAGTTCGGGTTGATCAAGGCGTGGGGGTTAAGCGCTGTGCCGTTTGCTGTCTCGATTCAGGGTCTGATGACGCCGTACGCGGCCAATGCCTTTGGCGATCTCTTGCCTGCCGAATTGCACGGAGCGATCCGGAGCGCCATCGGATTGCGCGCGCGGTGTCTTGAACGCTGGAAGGGATTCCGCATGCGCATTCCCTATGAAGAGGCGATTCTGCGCGCCGCCGACACGGTGATGGGCAGAACGGGGTGGGACCGCGCGTGGGCCTGCGCCTATCGTCAGGACGTGCGTTATCGGCGCGTGGACGAGGTGATGAGGGCCGAGTTCTATCAGGCGGCGCCGTGGTCGATCGAAAGCTGCAGGCCGCGCCAGATCTTTACGACCAGCGGATGCGAGCCGCTGAAAGGGGTCCATGTTCTGATCGAAGCGGTGTACCGGTTAAGGGATGTCTTTCCGGATGTTTGCGTCAACATCGCCGCCGATGGATTTCTGCCGCGCCCGCAGAACGATTACGCGCGGTTCGTTCTGGACCAGATCGACCGGCTCGGCCTCGCGAATGCGGTGACCTTTCTGGGACATCTCGACGGCAACGCCATTGTGCGTCAGTTGCAGAGAGCGCACTGCTATGCGATGCCGTCGTTCATTGAGAACAGCAGTAACGCACTGCAGGAGGCCATGCTGGTGGGCACACCCTCGGTGGCATCCAACGCGGGCGGCACCACCAGCATTCTTGAGGACGAACGCTCGGGCCTGACCTTTCCGGCGAGCGATTCTGCGCTGCTCGCGTGGCAGGTGGCGCGCGTGTTCAAGGACGACAGGCTTGCCGCGAAGCTGAGCCGGGAGGCGCGCTTTGCTGCAACGGTGAGAAACGATCCGGTCCGCGTGGAAGCACAACTGCTCAGCGTGTATGAGGAACTGGTTGGAGTTGGAGTGGTGCGATGAGGGATGTGCCGATTGCGCCCATCTGCGAAACAGTCGTGCGGGAGCGCGCGGCTTCATCCGCAACCAGGAACTGGCGCGGCTTGGCGCTGGGCGCGCTGCTCTCGCTTGCCATCAGCATTGGCGGCAACGAATGGGCCTACAGCACACTCGTACCCCTGCTCGTCACCTATGTGGCGAAGGCAGTTCCGATTGCGGGACTGATCGCGCTCACCGCGGTCTACCAGCTCTACGAGTTGCCTGGAGTTCCGCGGCAGTTGCGCAATCGTCTCCTCTTCTGCCTGGGCGTCTACGCAGGGATTCTGGTGCTCGGGTCGATGTTCTGGTTCACGACTTCGCCGCCGCCGTGGCTCTATGTCAGTCTGTGCCAGGCCATCCTCTGCGGACTTGCCGGATGCGGCATCGGCAGAACCCCGGAAGCTGCGGTATGGACGTTGAGGACCATGGCCCGCGTAGGCGCAGTGGTCGCCGTGTACAAGTACGCGATGCCGGATGTGGAGATGGGCGCTTCGTTCCCCACACTGGGAGTCGGATGGCCAGTTGAGGTCTTCATTCTCTTCGGCTTCTGCTGGTATTTGTGCGCAGCATTGCTGGCGGCGCGCGTCTCGATGGAGATGCTGCTGGGCGCGGCGGCGTGTGCGCTTGAAGTGTTCATTGCCTTCCACAAGCCTCTGGTGTTTGCGGGGATTGCCTGCATGGCGACGCTGATTCTGCTGCTGCAGTTTCTTAAGGCCCATCGCCGGCGCGGCAACCTTCGCCTGCTGACGGCCTGTGTGGTGCTGAGTGGGACGCTGTTTGCGGCATACGAGGCTACGGGCGGCCGCATCCTGGAGCAATACGAAGAAGATTTCTTTCTGAAGTACCTGCACATGAGCACATCGCCCGATGATCTGGCCCTGGACGCGGGAGCATTGCATGGCTTTTCAGGCGGACGCTTCGATCTCTGGGAACAGGCGATGAACCAATTCTGGACCTCGCCGCTGGTTGGCAGCGGGCCGGGGCGAAGGTTCTTCGGTGAGGCGTCGGGAGAGCTGGTGCATGCACACAACGGATATATTGAAATCCTTTACTCGATCGGGATTCTCGGCGCACTGGCTCACGTCGCGGCTGCGTGGATATGGCTGCGAAGGACGGTCCTGACTCGCGGCTTCCGCGAGAGAGCGAGGGTCACGCTGCCCATTGCCGTCTACCTGGGCGGATTCCTCTTCTACGAATCGGGCGAGGGCGCAACCGTGCTCTTCACGGTTCTCTCCTTTGTGTATTTCCTCATGGGTGTCGCATTCGGATACTCGTTCTCCGCGGGAGACGCGAGCCAGAAGGCCGATATGAAACCGGATCGGAAGCTGGATCGGAAGACGGCTTCGCAGCAGGCTGCCTCGCTCGCCGATGCGCCTCTCATTCAGGCAGACGTCCCGGCACAATGACGCTCTCTCCCAAACCACAAGATCATCCGCGCGTTCTGATGGTAGGCATCGACCCTCTTCGACGAACTGGCGCGCAGGGGATGACGGTCGCGAACCTGTTCTCGGGATGGGATCCGGATGCGCTCGGACAGTTGGCTTTCACAGACGCCGCTGCCGATACGAGCATATGCAGAAACAGTCACATTCTCGGTCAGGCGACGTTTCCTCTGGAACATTGGCTCAGGCGAGCGGTGCAAGGGGCGATCGGCGCGCGCGATCCGATGACAGACAAGATCGGCGCGGTCGGTGTCTCTGAAAATGAGTTCAGGAGCTTGAGTGTGCGGCTGCACCTGGCGGCGCGCGCGATCAACGATCTCGGGCCCTGCCGCCTGTCCAGGCAGTCTGTGCGCTGGATTCAGGAGTTCAAACCCGCCGTGATCTATTCCTGCCTGGGCAATGCGCGGACCATAAAGATTGCGATGATTGCAAGTCAAGCGGCGGGCGACATTCCCATCGTGCCTCACTTCATGGACGACTGGCCCTCCACGCTCTATGCGGACGGAACGCTCTGGTCGATTCCGAGACGCGCGGTCAGACGATTGCTGCAAAGGCTCTTTCAGCGCGCGCCCTTCGGGTTTTGCATCGGCGCGGCGATGGCCAGAGAGTACAAGCGCAGATTTCAGCGAGAGTTCCACGGCTTCATGAACTGCGTGGAGGATAGCGAGTTCGCTCGCAAGACTGTCGCACGCAGAGATTCAGCACCACCTGGTCTGGTCTGGACATACGTTGGCGGCCTTCATCTGAACCGATGGAAGGCGCTCGCACCCATCGCCGAATGCGTCAAGGCGGCAGGCGGAGCGCTCCGAATCTTTGCGCCGGAGCAGGATATCCGGAAGCATCGATTGTCACCGTCTGCTCTAGCGGGCGCGCAAGTCGCAACTCTCGCTCCCAACGATGTGATGGACGCACTGCGAGAGAGCGACGTGCTGATTCACGTCGAGTCCTTCGATCACGACGAGTCGGCGTTTACGCGGCTCTCGGTCTCAACCAAGCTGGCACAGTACCTGAGCAGTGGGAGACCGATTCTCGGATTCGGCCCGGCAGGATTGGCCTCGCTCGAGTTGATTGAGAATGCCAATGCGGGATTGACCGTGACCTCCGAAGCGCAGCAGACACTGGCCGCGGCCGTGAATCGGCTCGCAAGAGATTCCGATCTTCGCAGGGGCCTTTCGCAGAACGGCCTGGCCTATGCGCGCGAACATTTCATGAAGAGCGCCGTGTGCAGCCGGTTTCAGAGCATGCTTCAATTGGCCGGCATGACGTGCAACCAACAGGGGCGCTGCGGAGGATCCGATGGCATGTAAGGTTCTCATGGTTTCTCCGTGCGAATCCGGCGGCCATCCAACCTATGTCCGGGAAGTGCTGATGGCAGTTCATCGCTGCGGCAGCGAGTGCGAGGTCGCGGTTGAACTGCTCGCGTCCACTGCTTTGGACAAGCCCTTCCGCTGTGCTCCTTATCCGGTCCAATGCGTCTTGCCTTCCTACCCTGACCGGAGCGCAATGGGCAATGCGCAGTACCGATGGAACCAGTTCCTCTATCCGGTGCGGGTGGATACGAAAGTGATCGCCTGGCTTGAAAAGCATCCCGAGATCGATGGCGTGCACTTTCAGGACTACTTCAATCTTGGCAGCGCGTTCAAGATCGGCGCGTACCGCAAGACTGGAAAATGGCTGGCCTTCACCGTGCACAATATTCGGTCGCATCGATACCTGCCCATGGGCCGCACAGCCATGGATGCGATGGCGCGCATCGCGTGGCGCAACTGTGACGCGCTTTTTGTGCACAGCGAAGAGTTGAAGCGTCAACTGTCGAAATTTCTCGGCCTCGGGCATCCTCGAATCCATGTCACGCCGCATGGAGTGTTTGGTACAGGGAACCCGGTGGGGGTTCAGGATCTGGGCGCGCGGCTCAGGCAGAAGAGGTTGCTTTTCTTCGGCGCGGTGCGGGCCAACAAAGGACTGCATGTAGCGCTCGAAGCTTTGAGAGAACTGGATGGATTCAGCCTGACGATCGCCGGAGGCGGGCCGGTTGAGTCAACGTACTGGAATCAGGCAGCGTCTCCACTCATCGATGAGTTGCGGGCAAAAGGCAAGAACATCGAAGTGATCTCGAGCTACATTCCCGAGGAGTCACTGCACACATTGTGGGATCGCCACAGCGCAGTCCTGCTGCCCTACAGCGACGGATTCAGGGCTCAAAGCGGCGTCCTGTTCCTGGCCATAGGACTTCAAACTCCCGCGATCACCAGCGGTGCGGGTGCGATGGCGGAGACTTTGCGGGCGCATCCGGTCGGCGAAGCGATGCGGTCCAACGATGCACGTGGCCTGATCGCGGCCATCCATGCGCTCTACGCGCGCGACCTGGATGATTTGCAACGCACGCTCTCGGATGCGAGAGAGGCGCTCTCGTGGGATCGAAGCGCGCATTCGTTGATTGAAGCCTACATCGAGATGAATCGGCGGCATGCGGCGCGTTCAGTCTCTCAGGTTTCCGCAATGAACAGAGAGAGCGAGACATATCGATGAGAATCGCGCTGGCAGCGCCGCTTCCGCCACCCAATGGCGGCATTGCAACGTGGACGGAAGGTATGCTCACATTCGCCCGGAAGGATGTGGGGACTGAGCTTGTGCTGGTGAATACCGCCGTACGCTACGGATCCATGGGCAAACTGCGCGCCAATACAGCCTCGGCATTTGCGATGCGCATTCTACGCGGACCCTTCGCGGCCCTGTCGATCGTCGCGCGATTCGCATGGACGCTGCTCAGGAAGCGTTGTGATGTTGCGCATATCTGTACCAGCGCATCTCTGGGCATCTTGAGAGACCTTGTCCTGGTATTCATCGCGCGCCTGCTGCGTGTTCGAGTCATTCTTCACATGCACCTCGGATGGGTGACTGGCATTATGGCCTCTCGTAACTGGGAGGCGGCTTTGATCGTGCAAACTTGCAGGCTATCCGGATCCGTGATCGTTCTCGACTCGGGTTCAGCAGAAAGCCTTCGCTCCGCTGTTCCTGGCTGCCAGATTATCGTCGTTCCGAATCCAGGCTGGGGCATCAACGAAGTTTCAAGCGCCCCCCCGCCGTCCGCATCCCTGAACACGATCGTCTTTGTCGGCCACGTTGTTCCCAGCAAGGGCGTACGGGAACTTGTGCTTGCCTGCGCCGGAATCGATGAGGCGGCATTGCGGCTCCGCCTGGTCGGCCCTGTCGAACCTGCATTCAGACAGGATCTCTGCCGATTGGCGCAAGCGAAAGCCGATGGCAGTTGGCTTGAATTCGAAGGCGCGGCCAGCAATCAGAAAGCGCTTGGACATGTCCGATCCGCTCTCGCGTTGGCGCTGCCCAGTCACTGGGAGGGATTTCCTTATGTGCTGCTCGAAGCCATGACCCTGGGACGTCCGGTTATCTCCACGCCTGTGGGCGCGATTCCATCGATGCTGGCCGCGGACAGCCCCGAGCCTTGCGGGATCTGCGTGCCGGTCGGGGATGTGGACAGCCTGCGCCAAGCGATCAATCGCCTTCTGCACGATCCAATGTACGCGTGCGAACTGGGCCGGCGAGGCAGGGAGCGCGTGACGCGGGAGTATTCGCCGCAAACTGTGTATGCGCAATATAAGGCCGCCTGGAACAGGCCCCCCTTTGCGCCCACAGACCTCCTCGGCGAGCCAAAGCCATCCGTCTGAACTGTGCCGCAGAAGGATCGAACGATCGCCGGAAGGTATTGCGATACACCTCCTCATCGGAAAAAGGAAGCCGAAGATGAAGCTCCAGTCGAAGTATGTGGGTTTCGCGCTGAGGCTGTTGCTTGCGAAGGCCCGCTATCGAAGCCGGCTCCGCCTCCAGTCCTTTGAGATTGCGATGGAGAAGGATGTGGAACTGCATATTGACCGGAAGTCGACAGTCGAATGCGGCCATCGGGCTTATCTCCGCAGGGGGACAGTTGTGGATGCGCGCGATGGATCGGTCCTGAAGATAGGCAGGTTTGTGTTTGTGAATCGGGGTTGCTCGCTTGTCGCGCGCTACGCAATCGAGATTGGCGACGAAACGCTTCTGGGCGAGTACGTCACGATCTACGATCACAACCACAACTACGACAACCCGGCGACAGGCGAGTTGCGCAATCAAGGCTATCGGGGCAAGCCGGTCTCGATAGGGCGCAATGTCTGGATCGGTTCGCATGTCTTTATCGGTGCAGGAGTCTCTGTCGGAGACAACTCGGTCATCGGCGCGCACACCGTAGTCACCCGGAGCATCCCGGCGAACAGCCTGGTTTACGGCAAGACGGAGCTTGTGATGAAGCCAAGAGGAATGAATCAGCCATGAATATCTTTGCGGACAAGACTCTCCTGATCACAGGAGGCACGGGCACCTTTGGCAACGCTGTTGTAGAGATGGCAGCGAAGGTTGGTTTCGGCGAGATCCGGATCTTCAGCCGCGACGAGAAGAAGCAGGACGACATGCGCGAGCGCCTGCGAAACGCACGCGTGAAGTTCTTTCTTGGCGATGTGCGCAACTTCGACAGTGTTGTCCAGGCGATGCGCGGAGTCGACTTCGTCTTTCACGCAGCGGCGCTCAAGCAGGTGCCATCGTGTGAATTCTTTCCGATAGAAGCCGTGCAGACCAACACGCTGGGCGCGGAGAACGTGATGAAGGCGGCGCTCACGGCAAACGTAGGCAAAGTCATCGTGCTCAGCACCGACAAGGCAGTGTATCCGGTCAATGCAATGGGTATGTCGAAGGCGCTGATGGAGAAGTGCATGGTGGCAAAGGCAAGGATGCACGGGGCGCGGCCCACGGTATTTTGCGGAACACGCTATGGAAACGTGATGGCCTCGCGTGGGTCGGTCATTCCTCTCTTTCTCAAGCAGATTCTGGCCGGGCAGCCGCTCACAGTGACCGATCCAACCATGACCCGCTTCATGATGACGATCGAGGGGGCGGTGGAACTGGTGCTCTACGCGTTTTCAAACGGTGCTCCCGGGGACATCTTTGTGCAGAAGGCGCCTGCAGCGACCATTGGAACCCTGGCGCGGGCGCTATTGAAACTGATGGGTGCGGACAACGACATTCGCGTGATCGGAACGCGCCATGGCGAGAAGTTGTACGAAACCCTTTTGAATCGCGAGGAGATGGCACATGCGGAGGATCGCGGCGAATACTATCGCGTGCCGGCCGACGTACGGGACCTGAACTATTCAAGCTTCTTCAGCGATGGCAAGACCACAGTTTCCGAAGCCGAAGACTACAACTCGCACAACACAAAACTGCTGAATGAAGACGGGATGATGAATCTGCTGCTCAAGCTCGATTGCGTGCAGGACGCACTGGCCGGGAAGGCGGTGCTCGCATGAAGCGTATTCTCGTCACGGGCGGGCGCGGCTTCCTGGGACGCAATCTCGCGGCGCACCTGTCCGAGCGCAGGGACTGTGCGACGTGCATCTTCGATCAGGGAGATTCGCAGCAGGACCTCACCCAATGGCTGGCGGAGGCGGACTTGGTCTTTCATCTGGCCGGCGTGAATCGTCCGATGAATCCCGCCGATTTTGAAACGGGGAACCAGGGATTCACCGAGCAGTTATGCGCCACTCTGCGGAAAACGGGTAGTGTGCCGAAGATTGTTTTCAGCTCATCGATCCAGGTAGAGTCAGACAATCCCTACGGCGTGAGCAAGGCAAAGGCCGAGCATGCGCTGCGGCAGTTCGCATCCGAGACCGGGGCCCGCGTGCGGATCTATCGGCTGAAGAATCTCTTTGGCAAGTGGTGCAGACCCAACTACAACTCGGTCACCGCAACCTTTTGCCACAATATCGCCCACGACCTGCCGATTGTTGTTTCCGATCCGCATTACGAAGTCCAGCTGAGTTATGTGGACGATGTGGTGGACGCCTTTCTGACGGAGATCGAAGGAGACCAGGCAGGGATCGAAGCGGGAGATCTCGTCCCCAGCCTGAACATCCAACTCGGTGAACTGGCCGGCAGGATTCAGGCATTTCACGAGATGAAGAGTTCACTTGCGATTCCGGATTTCAAAGGAAAGTTCAATCGTGCTCTCTACGCGACTTACCTGTCGTATGTTCCGGCGCAGGAGCGGGAACAGAGGCTCAAAAGCAGATGCGACGCCCGCGGAAGCCTTGCGGAGTTTGTGAAGCAGGATTCTTTCGGACAGATCTTTGTTTCGAGAACCGGGCCCGGCATCACGCGGGGAAATCACTATCACCACACCAAGACGGAAAAATTTCTGGTTGTGGAAGGAGACGGATTGATCCGGATGAGAGCCATCGGGAGCGAGTCCATTGAAGAATACAACGTGACCGGCGATTTGTATCAGGTGGTCGACATTCCGCCCGGTGTGACGCACTCAATCACCAACGCCGGTGAGCGAGAAATGGTCACGCTTTTCTGGGCCAGCGAGATCTTCGACCCGGATCGCCCGGATACGTGGTATCTCCCCGTCGAATTCGAAGAGGGCAAGCCGATGTCCACGGAGACACTATGAAGGTAGCAACCGTTCTTGGCACGCGGCCGGAGATCATTCGACTCTCGCGGGTGATTGCGGCGCTGGATCGCGATACGGAGCATGTGCTGATTCATACCGGGCAGAACTATGACTACGAGCTCAACCAGGTGTTTTTTGACGATCTGCGCATCCGCAAGCCCGACCACTTTCTGCAGGCCGCGGGCAGGAGCGCCGCCGCGACGATCGGGGCAGTGATTGCAAAGTCTGACAAGGTGTTGAGAGCGGTTCGCCCTGATGCGGTGTTGATTCTGGGCGATACAAACAGCGGACTAGCGGTGATCGCGGCCAAGCGGAACAAGATTCCCGTGTTTCACATGGAAGCAGGGAATCGATGCTTCGACGAACGGGTTCCCGAGGAGATCAATCGGCGGATTGTCGACCACATCAGCGACATCAACCTTCCATACAGTTCGATCTCAAGGGAATACCTGCTGCGCGAAGGCATCGCTCCGGACCGCATCATCAAGACAGGGAGCCCCATGTACGAGGTGCTTCACCACTATCTTCCCAACATCCTGGATTCCGATGTGCTGGAGCGCATGCACCTGCGCGCCGGTGAGTACTTCGTGGTGAGTTGCCACCGCGAAGAGAACGTGGATGAGCCCGCCCGGATGAAGCGCCTGGTGAAACTGCTGAACTGGCTTGCCGAGGAGTTTCGCCTGCGCGTGATCTTCTCCACGCACCCCAGGACGCGCAGGAGGCTCAAGGGGCTAGCGATGGGTCTGAGGGAGGAGGTCGAACTGCAGGCGCCCTTCGGATTCCTTGACTATGTGCATCTGGAGATGAAGGCAAAGGCCACTCTCTCCGACAGCGGGACCATCTCGGAGGAGTCCTCCATCCTGAAGTTTCCGGCATTGAATCTTCGCGATGCGCATGAGCGCCCCGAGGCCATGGAGGAAGCTGCTGTGATGATGACGGGGCTGGATCTCGCGCGCGTTCAAGAGGGCTTGCGCATCCTCTCCGGCGAGGGGAACGCAACGTCGCGGCGTGTCTTCGATTACGAGCTTCCGAATGTTTCAGACAAGATGGTGCGAATTATCCAAAGCTATGTGAACTACGTGAATCGCGTTGTATGGCGCAAAAGTTGATCGGCCGATTGAAGGCAGATCGCGACTCACCTGGGGACGGTCGATGAGAATCCTGATTGTCTCGCAATACTTCTGGCCGGAGAACATGCGGATCAACGATCTGGCCTGCAGCCTGCAGCAGCGCGGCCACCAGGTTACAGTGTTCACGGGCAAGCCGAATTACCCGGCAGGCGAATACTTCCAGGGATACAGCCTGTTCAGCCGTTCGCGGGAACACTACGAGGGCATGGAGGTGGTTCGCATTCCGCTGCTGGCGCGAGGCCAGAACAGTCGCATCAAACTGGCTTTGAACTATGCATGCTTCGCGCTGCTTGGATCGTTGCTTGCGCCTTTCAGGCTTCGCGGACAATTCGATGCCATCCTGGTGTTTGCTGTTTCTCCCTTGACCCAGGCGTTGCCCGCGCTGGTTCTGAAAATGCTGGGACGGGGACGAGTTCACATATGGCTTCTCGACCTCTGGCCGGAGAGCCTTTCCGCAAGTACCGCTTTCCAATCCAAGGTTGCGCTTTGGATCATGGGGATCGTGAGCGCTCTGATTCATCGCGCCGCTGACACGAATCTCGTGTGCTGTCGCGGCTTCGCGGGCCGCCTTTCGGCAATGGGCGTAAGTCCGCAACGAATCCGCTATCTTCCAAATTTTGCCGAGGACATTTATGGACGGTGCGCCGATCTGAGCGAAGTGGCGCGGCGCGATGCCCTGCTGCCGGATGGCTTTCGCATTCTGTTTGCAGGAAACGTCGGCTACTCGCAGGATTTTCCGACCATCCTGCAAGCGGCAGAGTTGCTTCGGGACGAACGACGCATTCAATGGATCATTGTTGGCGACGGAAGAGCGTTCGACTGGCTGAATCAGCAGATTGTGCGCCGGGGTCTGAAGGCCACGGTGCACGCCATGGGGAGATACCCACTGGAGGAGATGCCGTTCTGGTATGAGTGCGCCGATGCCATGATGGTGACGCTGCGCAGTGAACCAATCTTTGCGCTGACTTTGCCGGGAAAGATTCAATCCTGCATGGCTGCCTCGAAGCCGATTCTCGGGGCTCTGGATGGGGAACCGGCGCGGGTGGTTCAGGAAGCACAATGCGGCATCTGCGTTCCAGCGGGCGATGGTGCGGGTTTGGCAAGGGCCGCGCTCGCAGCCTCAAAGATGCATCGCGAGGAGCTGCGCCAGTTGGGGCTGAACGGACGAAGGTACTTCGATCGGCATTTCGAACGCCTGACGGTCATCTCGCAGTTGGAAGAATGGATATCGACGTAGGCGGGGTGCCGATGCGTACGCGAAGCCCGCGTACTGGGCGCTTCGAGTGCGCGGCGAACATGGGAAGGCTGAAGAGGCATTCAATTGATCGGGGTCACCGGGGGCACGGGATTTGCCGGAAAAAGACTGGTCGCACGCCTGTCCAGTGAGATGCCTGTGCGCGTTCTATCGAACGCTGCGGCGACGACGACTGTTCAAGGCGTGGAGTACCAGATTGGCGACGTGCGGTCCTCTGAGGTTGCCGATCGATTTGCCTTCGGCTGCGACGCGATCATTCACCTGGCCGGCGTGGCGCACACCAGTCTTCGCACCAAAGCAGACAGAGAGCGGGCGCGTGCGGTCAACGTGGACGGCACGCGCATCATGGTGGAAGCGTCGATGCGGCATGGCGTGGATCGATTTGTCCTTGTATCGACCGCGCATGTCTACGGGGTCCAAGCTGGGTTGGACCTTGAGGAAACTGCGCCCGTTGCCGCGACCGGCACGTACGCCGAGACGAAGATCGAGGCAGAAGAGTGCGTGCGCAGGGCGGCCGTTCGGGGATTGAAGGTTGTGATCGCACGCCCCTGCCTGATTTACGGGCCTGGAGCGCGCTTCAACCTGCAGCGCATGATGAGCGCCATCGACGCGGGCTACTACTTTCACATCTCGGGCGCAAGCCCGCTGCGCAGTTTTCTGTCGGTTGAGAATGCGGCTCGCGCGTTGCAACATCTGGCCGCAAGCAGCACCCCAACCGGCACCTACAATCTTGCGGATGTGCGCCCGGTTCATCTCATTGATTTTGCCAACGATCTGGCGGATCGGATGGGCCGTCGCCGGCCGCGCACTCTGCCGGCAACTGCGATTGGAATGGCCTCGGCGATCGGGACAGCCGCTCAATGCCTCGGCATTCATCTGCCTATCTCGCGTGAAACCATCGCGAAGCTCACTTCGGATTGTTCGCTCAGTACGCTTCGGCTTTCCGAGACAGGATTCACCTGGGATTGCGATGAGGGACAGGTGCGGCAGCAAATGGTCGACTCCTACCTGCAGGCAAAGCACAAATGAAACGATTCTTCGACATCGTCGTTGTCAGTCTGTTGCTGCCGGTGTTTGGCTTGCCGATTGTCCTGATTGCACTGGCTGTCAAGGTCACTTCGAAAGGCCCCGTCCTCTATTGGTCTGACCGTGTGGGCCGCGACAATTGCATTTTCAGGATGCCGAAGTTTCGCAGCATGCGCCTCGATGCACCCCAGGTGGCCACGCACCTGCTGCGCGATCCCGATTCGTACCTTACTCCCGTTGGGAGCTTCCTCCGTCGCAGCAGCCTGGATGAACTGCCTCAACTCTTCTCCGTGTTCGCGGGACACCTCAGTCTCGTGGGCCCGCGTCCCGCTCTCTTCAACCAGGACGATCTGATTGCGCTCAGGACCGAGCGCGGCGTTCAGAAGCTCACGCCGGGCATTACCGGGTGGGCACAGGTCAACGGACGCGACGAACTCGAGATTCCGGTGAAAGTAAGTCTCGATCACGACTACCTGAAGATGCGCTGCTTGTGGTTCGACATCAAAATACTGATCATGACCGCTTTGAAAGTCGCTCGCCGCGAGGGCGTCTCGCACTGACAAGCGCCTGCCGGGGCTTACGTCGAAGCAGGCGGTGTTTTTGGCAGAGTAGTCGCTGTTCACAAAGAAACACGCGCAGAGGAAATGGACCACGTTGGCCGCGGATGCGGGCAGGTGTGGTCCATTTCATTTGCGGGCGGCATTGCTGCCTGTTGTGCGCATGGGAGTGATGCCGGCGGCAGAGTGTGTTTTATTGGGCGCGAGCGAATTCCATTCGAGAGAAGACCGCCGCGCCGTTACAATCAACGGTATTGAATCGAAAAGCGGCGTTGGCCTGAAGGGTTGATTCTCAATCGTATGCGTGTGGCAATCGATACCGGCGGTACGTTCACGGACTGCGTCTATCTTCAGGATGGAAAGCTCCGGGTGTTGAAGGTGTTTTCTACGCCCGACGATCCTGGCCGCGCGGTCCTCGAAGCGTTGCGCAAGATCGGCGCGGCGGCCCATGGGTCCGTGCGGCATGGGACAACCGTGGGCACGAATGCGATGCTTGAGCGCAAAGGCGCGAAGGTTGCCTTCGTTACGACAGCGGGCTTTGAAGACGTCATCGCCATTGGGCGGCAGGCGCGCAGGAAGCTGTATGACTGGTTTCAGGTTGCGCCCGATTGCCTGGCTCCGGCGGAGCTTCGCTTCGGAGTCGAGGAGCGAACCAGTGCGGACGGAATTGCACTCAAGGCGACAGAGCCGATTGCGCTTGAGAAACTCGCGGAGCAGATTGCCGCGTCGGGCGCAGATGCGATTGCCATCTCGCTGCTCTTCTCCTTTGCGAATCCCGCGAATGAAAGTATGGTTCACGCTGCGCTCAAGGAGACTGGTCTTTCAGTCTCTGTATCTCATCTCATTCTGCCGGAGTTTCGCGAGTTCGAGCGGGCATCCACGGTTGTGGCCAATGCCTATCTGTCGCGAATCGTTGGCGGTTATATGAAAAAGCTGGTCACGAGCGTGGACGCTGAGTTCGGTAGCAGGGCTGAGGTCATGCAATCGTCTGGCGGCATCATTCCCGCGCGCATTGCGGCTGAGGAGCCGGTGAGGACACTGCTGTCAGGGCCTGCCGGCGGAGTGATCGGCGCGTATCAAATGGCGAAGCTTGCCGGCTTCGACAAGATCATCGGATTCGATATGGGAGGCACATCAACGGACGTGTCGCTGGTCGATACGCGGCTTGGCGGACCGCAATTGAGCACGGATTCCAATGTCTCCGGAGTGCCGATCGGCATCCCCATGCTGGACATCCACACGGCGGGAGCCGGTGGTAGTTCGCTGGCGCGATTTGATTCAGGCGGGCTCTTGCATGTTGGCCCGGAATCGGCAGGATCCATGCCAGGCCCGATCTGCTTTGACCGCGGCGATCAACCAACTGTAACCGATGCCAACCTGATTCTTGGGCGCCTTGATCCCACCAGCTTTCTCGGCGGTGCGGTTCCGCTTAACCGCGAGCGGACCGTGCGCTTGATGGAGAAAGCGAAGGGATCGATCGCGAGCGTTGAGGAGTTTGCCGCGGGAATTATTCGCTTGGTGGAAGCGTCGATGGAAAAGGCGATCCGTGTGATCTCCATCGAGCGCGGTTACGATCCACGCGACTTTACCCTGGTGGCATTCGGCGGTGGAGGACCGCTGCACGCGTGCGCTCTGGCCCATGCGTTGCGGATTCCGCGCGTGCTGATCCCTGCGCTGCCTGGCGCGCTCTCCGCAGTGGGGATTCTGTTGGCGGATGCGGTGCGCGACTATTCAAGAACAGTGATGCTCGCCTCCGGCGCAGACCTTGAGGGCGTTTTTCTCGAGTTGGAGGAGCGCGGCTTCGCGGAATTTCGCGATGAAGATCTGCAGGGCGCGGCGATGCGAACCGTCGATCTGCGCTATCGAGGGCAGGGGTATGAGCTGAATGTTTCATTCAATGAGCAGATGCTGACGGCATTTCATGAACTGCATCGACAGCGGTACGGATTTGCGAACGAGCAACGCGATGTTGAAATTGTGAATGTGCGCGTGCGCATGATCGCGCAATCGGAGCCTTTCAATCCCATCAAAAAAGAGTTGGGGAAAGGGAATGGGGAGCAGGCATTGCTGGCCACGCGCGCGGTGCATTTCGATGGACGAATTGTGGAGACGCCCGTCTACGATCGACAGGCGTTACGGCCCGGCGATGCGATGATGGGGCCGGCGATCGTCACCGAGTACAGTTCTGCAACCATCCTCCCACCCGAGGACAGGCTGACTGTGGATGCTCTGGACAACCTGATCGTCGAGGTGCACGGATGACAGGGACGAGACCTGCTCACGATCCAGTTGCGCTGGCAATCTTCCAAAGCGGAATCCATTCGATTGCGGAAGAGATGGGCGCGGCTCTGCGGCGCACAGCCATCTCTCCCAACATCAAGGAGCGCCGCGACTACTCTTGCGCTGTCTTCGATGCCGAGCGCCGTGTGATTGCCATGGGCGATCATATGCCGGTTCACCTTGGCTCGATGCCCATGTCGGTCAAGGCCGCAGTCGAAATGCTGCCCCTCGGTCGAGGAGACATGGCGATCCTCAATGACCCGTACGCCGGCGGTACGCATCTGCCGGACATCACGCTGGTGTTGCCGGTGTTCATTGAGGGCCGGGAGGAGCCGTTCTTCTACGTGGCTACAAGAGCGCACCATGCGGATGTAGGCGGCATGTTTGCCGGATCGATGGGACCGGCGCGCGAGATCTATCAGGAGGGTATTCGGATCCCTCCAGTACGAATTATGCGCGGCGGAACGATCGACTCCGAAATGCTCTCTCTCATCCTGCACAATGTGCGAACGCCACGCGAGCGGGAGGGCGATCTGGCCGCGCAGATTGGCGCCTGCCAGGTGGGAGAACGCAGGCTGCATGATGTGATTCAGAAGTACGGCGCAGACACCGTTGCAACGCTCACGCAGAATCTACTCGACTATTCCGATCGCCTGATGCGCGCCGAACTTAGCAAAATGCCTGCCGGAGTATTTGAAGCGGAGGATTTTCTGGATGATGACGGCGTGGGCCCTGACGCGCTGCGCATCGCGGTTGCAATCCACTTCGAGCCGGAGAGCGCCTCTGCGGTGATTGACCTTCGAGGAAGCTGCGCGCAGGTTGCTGGAAGCGTGAACGCGGTCTACGCCATCACCTACTCCGCATGCTTCTATGTGTTGCGGTGCCTGCTGGCCGACGATGCGCCCGCGACGGCGGGGCTGATGAACTCAGTGACGGTGACTGCGCCTGAGGGCACGATCGTAAATGCGCGCCCACCGGCCGCCGTGGCTGGAGGAAACGTGGAGACGTCGCAGCGCATTGTGGATGTGCTCTTGCGTGCGCTGGCGAAGGCGATTCCGCAGCGCGTACCGGCCGCCAGTTACGGTACGATGAGCAACCTCACCATTGGCGGCATTGATCCGCGCACCAATCAGCCGTTCACTTACTATGAAACCACTGCCGGAGGAATGGGGGCGCGGCCGGGGCTGGATGGAATCTCCGGCGTGCATTGCCACATGACGAACTCGCTGAACACTCCCATTGAAGCGCTCGAGTATGCGTATCCATTCCGTGTGCGCTCGTATGGGTACAGAAAGGATTCGGGCGGGGCGGGTCAGTTCATCGGCGGGGATGGATTGGTGCGAGAGATTGAATTGCTTGCGGATTCCCAGGTGACCCTCTTGTGCGATCGCCGGAAGTCGCAACCCTACGGTCTTGCCGGTGGATCGCCAGGTGCGAGTGGGCGCGCCATTGTCATGGACGAGAATCAAGCCGTGGAACTGCCTTCGAAGTGCAGCGTGCAGGCGTCGAAAGGCAGCCGGATTCGCATGGAAACGCCGGGAGGTGGAGGATGGGGGACCGGTGATGCAGACGCAAAAATCACGCAAAGAGAGGGATAGACGAATGGACCGCGCATGAATCAATGCGACAGGATGAGCCGGTCCGTTCACCGCGTCGATGTTTCACTGAAACCAAAGTGTCCGCGAGAGAAGAGATGAACTCAAGAAGGCCGACAGCGAACACCGAGGCGAGCAAGGAGGCATTTGTTTGGATCGCGCGACTCACGGAGCGTGAACGCTCCACGCTGATTGCAACGTTTGCGGGGTGGATGCTGGATGGCCTCGATGTGATGGCCTACAGCTTTGTGATTCCAACGCTGCTGGTTGCGTGGCAGATGACCAGGGGACAGGCCGGGATGCTGGGCACTTCCGCGCTGCTGATCTCGTCTGTGGGCGGGTGGTTTGCGGGAGTGTTGGCGGATCGCTTCGGCCGCGTCCGGGTGCTTCAACTCACCATCCTGTGGTTTGCGCTGTTCACTTTTCTCAGCGGCTTCACGCACACATTTACCGAATTACTCATCGTGCGCGGATTTGAGGGGCTTGGCTTCGGAGGCGAGTGGGCGGTGGGTTCGGTGCTGATGGGCGAATCGATTCGCACAAAGTATCGAGGCAAAGCGGTTGGGACGGTTCAGGCAGGATGGGCGATTGGGTGGGGCATCTCCGCGCTGTGCTACACCGTGTTCTTCTCATTGATGCCCGCGGATATAGCCTGGCGCGCGATGTTCTGGATCGGGATTCTGCCCGCACTGCTTGTCTTTTATATCCGCAAGCATGTTCCGGAGACTGAGGCTTTTCAGAGCGCTCACCTTGCGCACCGAGGCGGCGCGATGCGAATCTTCGCGCCGGCAATTCTGCGCACCACCATGCTCGCTTCATTGGTTTCGCTTGGCGCACAGGGCGGCTACTACGCGATCACGACATGGCTGCCGCTTTATCTGAAAAGCACGCGCGGTTTGACGACGCTTGATACCGGCGGCTACCTAGCCGTTGTGATTGCGGGATCTTTTGCCGGGTATCTGACGGCTGCGTACTTGACCGATCGAATAGGACGCAAGCAGACTCTGATCCTGTTTGCCGCATGTTCTCTTCTTACGGTGATCTCTTACACCAGCGCGCCGATCGGCGATCGTGTGATGCTCATCCTTGGCTTTCCGTTGGGGTTCTTCGCATCCGGATCGTTCAGTCCGATGGGTGCATTTTTCACAGAGTTGTTTCCCACGCCGCTGCGCGCATCAGGGCAGGGGTTTGCATACAACCTCGGGCGTGGTGCGGGAGCGATCTTTCCAACCTTTGTGGGCTTCTTCAGTGCCAGGCTTTCGCTGGGAACGTCGATCGCGGCATTTGCGGTGGTGGCGTACCTGGCCATGATTTGTGGCGTGATCCTGCTGCCAGAGACGCGAGGGCGCGAATTAATGTCGTGAGCGGATGCTCCGCTCGAAGTTGCATCGATTCGATCAAAGTGAGAGCGCAAAAAAGTGAAACGGCCGGCACGCGTGCTGGCCGTTGTTCGTTGTGTGCCGATCATGTTTAACAGCTTTGGGGTGCAAGTCCCCTTCACATCCTGATGGAGGAGAAGTGATAGCGAAGCGCCAGGGCGTCGTCGCGAGGCGGTGTCTGAAAGCAGCGTGGAGCAAAGACGCGAGCCGATGGACAAGAACCGGATATGAGGCTTACGGCGCTGGACGAGCGGGCAAATGGCCGCGAAGTCCATATCCATCAAGTGCGCTGGTTGTAAATTCGGCGGTTGCGCGTTGAAGGCGGTTGAACTTACCTCGGGAGGTTTGTCGCATGTTCCGGAATCGGGACTGAGGGTGGAGCGATCCACTCTGACCGTGCGGCAGAAGTCAGCAGCGGGCATAGTAGTCGCGCAAGCGGCGAAGGCCCAAACGGAAGGAAGCGGCAAGTAGGCGGCGCGACTCGATGAGCGGCAAGCGGCAGAACAACCAGCATCGGCGGGCCTTCGGCGAGGAGGGGCGGAGTGAAGCTCCAACGGCTCTTGGCGAAGGGTCCGAAACGCTCACGGCGAAGCGCACGATCGAAAGCCCGGCTAATCATGAACAACTGATGGAAGAGGTCTGCGGGCGGGAGAACTGCTTGCAGGCTTTGAAGCGAGTGAAGTCCAACAAGGGCGGTCCGGGCATCGACGGTATGACGGTCGGTGAGTTATCGGGCTACCTGTTGGAGCACTGGCCAGCCATCCGCGAACAACTTCTTCGAGGGACTTACAAGCCGCAGCCGGTGAAGCGGGTAGAGATACCCAAGCCGGACGGAGGGGTGCGTCAGCTGGGCATCCCGACGGTGCTGGACCGCATGGTGCAGCAAGCGGTGATGCAAGTCTTGCAAAGCAGATGGGACGCGGAGTTTTCCGAACACAGTCACGGGTTCCGGCCCGGACGCTCGGCGCATCAGGCGGTAGCCAAGGCACAGAAGTATGTAGCCGAAGGCCGCCGCTGGGTGGTTGATCTGGACCTGGAAAAGTTCTTCGACCGGGTCAACCACGACAAGCTGATGGCAGCCGTAGCGCGGCGGGTTGCGGACAAGAGGGTGCTCAAGCTGATCCGGGCGTTCCTCACCGCGGGCGTGATGGAAAACGGGCTGGTGGGTCCGGTGGATGAGGGAACGCCGCAAGGCGGCCCTCTGTCACCACTGCTGTCGAACCTGGTGCTCGACGAACTTGATCGGGAACTGGAGCAGCGCAAACACTGCTTCGTGCGGTATGCGGACGACTGCAACATCTACGTGCGCAGCCGGCGGGCAGGGGAGCGTGTGAAGCGAGGCATTACCGGCTTCATCGCGCGGCGTCTCAAGCTCAAGGTCAATGAACAGAAGAGCGCCGTGGCAAGACCCGCAGAACGCAAGTTCCTGGGCTTCAGCTTTACAACCGCGCGAGAACCGAAGCGGCGAATAGCTGCTAAGGCCTTGTTGCGTTTCAAGCAGAAGGTGCGGGAACTTACGGTACGGACGCGGGGCATCGGTATCGAGCGGATGACGAAGGAACTGACCAGCTATTTACATGGATGGAAGGGGTACTTCGGCTTCTGCGAGACGCCCTCGGTGTTCAGGGAACTGGACAAATGGATACGGCGCAGGCTGCGATCCGTCGTCTGGAAACAATGGAAGCGCGGTAAGGTGCGGTTCCGAAAGCTGCGCCAACATGGTGTGGGTGCGAATCTGGCTGCGCAAACAGCCGGGAGCAGTCACGGCCCATGGAGGATAGCCGACAGTCCCGCGATGCACTATGCGCTCCCGATCTCATACTTCGACTCGCTTGGAGTCCCAAGGTTGTTCCCTTGTCCATAGCTCCATCCATCCGAACCGCCGGATGCGGACCCGCATGTCCGGTGGTGTGGCAGGGGAGAGCGGGCGACTGCTCCCCCTATGCCGATTTGCTATCGCTCAGGGCGTACTTACGGGGCCATCCGCGCACGATAGAATCAAAGTATGATCAAGGGGATTTCCTTTCTTCGCTCTGCCAGAAGCACCGCAGCGTACGACCAGCTGGCGAGTTTCTTTGCCGCGCTGGGCTTTGCTGCGGGCGCCGGATGGAATGAAGAAAAGAGCAAGGGAGCCGCGTTTCTGGCTCCGCTGGGCAATCTGGAATTCGTTGACGGCGAGTTTCCTTCCACCGCCGATGTGCTGGTGGAAGTGACGGCGCTCGATGCGGTACACCAGGCAGCAGCCGTTTGGCTGAAAGGCAATGGCGGTGAATCCGCGGTTGCGCGCCTTTCGCCGATCACGGCAACCCACTGGAAGTCACAGATCTTTACGGTCGAACCGGTGGCGGGATTCGCTTTTAGCTTCTGGGCGTGGACCGATCCGCTGCGGGGCAAACCGGTTGCTGTCGAAGGCGACTTAGCAGCCAAAGGTATGCGCTTCGCGATCGTGGTGGCGCGCTGGAATGCGGTGATCACCGAGCGTCTCCTGGAGGGCGCGCTGGATGCAATGCTGCGCAGCGGCGCAAAGCGAGCGGACATTGAAGTGGTGCGCGTTCCCGGCGCGTGGGAGATTCCCGCGGCTGCCCACACGCTTGCCAGTCGCGGCCATCTCGACGCAATCGTGACTCTCGGCTGCCTGCTGCGCGGCGAGACCGCTCACTACGAAGCCATCTACAACGAAGTGGCCCGCGGCATCGGCCAATCGCAACAGGAGACGGGCATTCCTCACAGCTTTGGCGTGCTGACCTGCGAGACCCTGGAGCAGGCGCTGAACCGCGCCGGCATCAAGGCCGGAAACAAGGGATTTGAAGCCGCGGCTGCGGCCATTGAGATGGTGAGCCTGCGCCGCAAGCTGGTTGAAGGCGGCTCCATTTGACCGGCGGAGCGCACAATTCCGGGCGTCGCAAGTCGCGTGAGCTGGCTATGCAGATGCTCTTTCAGGCGGACATCGGCAAGCAGACCGCGGACGAGGTGCGCGCCACCTTCTGGAAGGCCGGCGACGAGGTGGAACAGGATGTGCGCGGCTTTGCAGAAGACCTGTTTCGCGCGGCGATTGCTCATCGGGAAGAGATTGATGCACTGCTGGTGGCGAACTCCAAGCACTGGCGGCTTGAGCGCATGCCGGCTGTGGATCGCAACCTGCTGCGCATGGCGGTGGGTGAGATGCTGGCCTTCAAGGGCACGCCGTTTCCCATCGTGATCAACGAGGCGCTGGAGATTGGCCGGCGCTACTCCGCGCCTGAATCGATCAACTTCCTCAACGGCATGCTGGACTCGATTGCGCGCGGTTTGCTGCCGAAGTAGGTTCGGCTGTCTCGATTCATTCTCAATTGGACGAAAGACGATCTACCGGCACGCCTCGCCGGGGCGGTCGAGCACGCCGTTGGTGCGTCCGCGATTGTCGTGCTGAAGCACAGCGCCGGATTGCAGGACAAGTCTTCCCGCGTGGCTGAGCAGAGGATCGAGCGCGAAGGTTGCTTGAACCGGCGTGCCCTCCGTGGTGCGTGCACAATACCAATCCGCGGGAGCCGATTCGCCGCTCTTGTACCACTCATGGCAGTCGATGGTGGCGGCGCTCGCATTGAAGCCGCACTCAAACCACAGATACAGAGGCCGGAACTCCCCTTTGTCCGGGCCCGCGACAGCGATCGCGTCCACCGGAACCTTTGCGGGGCGGCGGGAAGAAGCAGCGCTATGAAGAATCGGCCGGTGCACCTCTGCCAGGCAGCCACTCGTCTTGAAGCCCTCAAAGACAGAGCCGCGTTCGAACTTCACTTCGCCGCGATCAGGTGGTCTTATCCACAACGAACGGCGGCTCCAGCGGATCGGAAACTGCTTCCCAATAAGGTCTTCGAAGCTGGTGAACTTTTTCTCGTGCAGGTAGCTGTGTCCTTCGCCGACCAGGAACCGATCTCCCATCTTGAAGCAGAAGGCGCGCGCCGGATCAAGCGTGAGAGAGCAGCCGTTGCCGCATGGAATGTAGGTTTCCGTCTCAACCAGCGTGGCCGTATCCACGGCTTTGGCCGTTCGCGCCCACGAGCAAACCGAAGAGCCGAGGACAATCAGCATGGCAAACAGGATCGACAGGCATACAGTGAGACTCTCAAAAAAGCGGGTTCGGTTCGGCAGGGGGAAGCGCGGGCATCTGCAGGAGCAGAAAGAAACTGTCATGCGAATAAAGGTACAACCAATGGATTGCATGCACAATCCCAGGGCAATCGCATTTAGAACAGCTTACGTGGAATTTGGAAGAAGAGGTTGTTGCCCGCCCCCGCAGTGGAGACTTCGGGAGTGGTTCCCATGTTCTAGGTAGCAGGCGTTTCGGGGTTCATGTGGTTGTAGGTCATTCTCTCGGTAGGAGTGGAGCGGGAAAGGGAATTGAAGAGCACGTGGAGAAACTGCTCAAGCGTTTCGGGCCCACGGATCGCATAGCATTCCTGCACGCAATTGAGGAGACGCCGGAAATCGGATTGCCTCAGTAGGTCCGTCTTCCCTGCAATGCCCACGTTCCGTGAAAAATCGCCTGGTTTTTACCCCCGTTTTCATCTGACCCGTGCGGGCTGATTCTTCCCTCTTGGAGACTCATCCCATTCCAGAAGAAGCTTCGATCGTGCTCTAAGAACCTATCCAGAAACCCGGAAGAGGGATCGAAACGTGAAAAGAGATCATCCCTCAGGGGCCCCTTCTCTCAGTTTAAACAGCTTATGGCACGACTCAAGCCATCCTAGCGACGAAGACCTGTCGCCGGGGACCCCGGGAAGTCGTGTCCCTTCGCACATCTACGTGAAGTCGCAGTTTTTCCGCAAGCTGTAAAGTCCCGCAGTTTCTGCGGCCTTTGCGGCACGCGACCCCGACCCAGAGGGTGCCCGATCGTGCCCTTTCAAAAAAACATTTATGAGGGTGTTCTATGGAGCCATTGCTCCCACGTTGCGATGCGCAGACTCTGAATCTCTGGTTGAATACCGGGTTTGCAGAATTGATCTAAATTATGGGTAAATATGGTAGGCACGACTGGACTCATATTGGGTCACAAGCGCTTTACAATGTGCATCTTGGATTCACGACCCTCCAGGATACCCCCAGATCTACCCCCAACTCTCTCGCGCAACCGGCTTCGAATCTGAACACTCCCCGCGCTTCAGTGGAACGAATGGTCCGCTCCCGCGGCCCTGTGCGTCATTCTACTATGGCAGAACTGACTCACATGCATGTCGATGGTGGCGCCATCTTCCGACAGTTGCTGTCGGCTTTCTTCATTTTCCTTGAGGTTTAGAGTCGGCTGACTTCTTCCGGTCCTGTTCCTTCTGCTGATTTGAGTTCGGGACATCAGCCGGTTCCGCGACGACGATTTCTGATTCGTCCGCAAAGAGTCGAGTTGGGGCGCCCGGTAGTTTCAAATCCCGAAACACGCCTGCGCCGGTGAAGCCATCCAGGAAGGCTTCGATGAAAATGCGAGTCCGCTCTTTCACCAGCTCCCTCCCGGTTGAAATTGTATCCCGAACCGTTTGTCATCGGCTGCTGTCGACTGCAGATAAGCCTGCGGAGACTCAAGAGAAAATGACACTCAGGATCGCAAACGGCGCACAAATTGGCTGGCTCGTGGATGCGTACGGCATCGATTTCACGTGCACATGGCGGTCTCTGAGCCACATCCTGTCGAGCACATCGCGCAGGGCTCAAGTCCGGTCGCTGGCTTTGCACTTGACCTCGCGAGTGTATGGAGTTGCTACGAGCTATGGCGCTAGCGACTGATGTCAGGTGAGATAAGGGCGGAGTGCCACCTGAATTCACGTCCAGGGCAGACAACTTATCGCTCCCACTTCGACCGAACCGTATCATTGTCCGGAGACTCCGAGCAAAGCCGAGGGAGGGCCTAGCACAGCAGCAACATAGGCTGAGCCCCTCTCTGCTGCGAGATCGGAAGGATGGCCAACGTTAATTTGACCGACGGATCCGGCGCAGATGAAATCTCCGTCTTCCTCGCCTTCGGACAAAGGATCTTTTCTGCAGGCCCCGTAGGTATCGTTCACTAAGTGAACGACCGAACCGAGTTGTTTTCGCGGAAAGTCATATTCGATTCGCTGAAGCCGTAGTTTATAGAGGGAGATCTGCAGTCTTCGGTCTGGACCGCTAAAGTGACAATCGACGTAATCCGGGTCGGTTGTACCGGAGAATTGGGAATACCTGTTGGCGCAGCCTTCAAACTGAGTCATTCCGAGCTGGCCTGCGTGATTTCCAGCATCTCTAAGAGACTCGCCAGATTTGAACCCCAGGACTGAACCACTCCCCCAACTCGAAGTGCCTGAGGCGCTTGCATATTTCTGCGCAACGCTCTCGGAAATTGGGCTTCCCTCAAACGGGGTGAATTTCAGGGATAAGTCCGGGTGGCACTCTTCGCGTGTGTGGCCAGGAAGTGGTGTCAGCACTGCGCCATCTTCTTCTCGAATGCGGTCACTCCCCTGGGGCCGGGCGTCAATTCCATAGCTGCCCTCGGCGAACTTGATGACTGCCCTCTGCGCATCCCCTGGGACACCAGATGTCAGCGGAGAGACAATTTCAAACCAATCTTGACCGCGGCGGACGAGTTGCATCGAAGGGACGACGTGGTATTTCGTCGGAGAAGTGTTGTCTCTCATGTCGAAAACTCCTCCATAGATGAATCCAGGGGTTAGCCTGGTGCACGGAACGCCCGGCTCTACGGTATGAAGTACGACATCAACCTGTGTTGATCGCATCGCGTCCCAAACCTCTTCCGAATGAATCTTCTTGTATCGAGCAACCCCGCCGTGGACGATCAAGGCCATCCCGATTCCCGCTCCGACCAAAACGAGCCCATACTTCTTCCATCTGCCAAGTTTCGGCGCGGACACTTGAGATGGAACAGACGCAGTCTCCTCGCTCAAACTCTGATCGGGTGCCGCCGTGGCTGATGGATCGTGCTGCTCGCTACTCGCAGCAACCTGTAGCTGGTCACCGTCACGGCACCGCATGAACCAACTGATTATGTAACAGATCGCCGTGTACCATACAGTAATCCAGAACGTGATGCGGACCCCATAATCATTGGGAGAGTGTGCAGATGCAGGGTCGGACATCCCCAGGGCGATCAGCATCAGGATGTCTGCGACGAAGGCAGCCAAGCCCAATCGCCAGGCGCGTCGAAAGACAATTGCGGGCGCACTGCACAGCAAGATGAAATAAGCGGGCCCAAGGACTATTGCAGCAACCAGAAACAACGTCTCCCAAGGCTTCATCTGTTCACGTGTGGCCGAAAAGGCCATCATGGCAGCAAGCATCAATGGCAGAGTTGCGCACAATCCCCCAAAATACCCTACGGGTGCTCCAAGCAGAACACGGGATATCCAATGCTTTACTGACTTTCCAGATGAATCATTTTGTTCCGTGACTTTGCAAAGATGTTCAGAACTACTGAGTAACTCACCGCATTTCGGACAGGACGACATTGATCTCTTTCTCCAAGGTCGAAATTGTACTGTTGACTTCCCCGCCATCGCGAAATCAAACGCATGACAGAGGTTCTTATCCTGTGATCAAGGCTCGAAACGAAGCGACGCCGCTTGCGATGAACTGTGACGATCATCACGTTTCGTTTGCCTGGAAAGCACGCACAGCCTAGACGCAAGAAAGCCGCACGGGCCTTCCTGTCATTTGATAAAACCTGCTGACTCGTGTTTCCCTGTCTCTGGAAGAACGTCAACATCATACATCAATGTGACTCATAGTATGTGTACTCATCGAATGCGAGCCGAAATGATAACGCTTGATGACCCTCGATATCCGCATCCGATTTGGCCGAGCAATCCGACGGATCCGCGAAGAGCAAGGGATCAATCAAGAAGAAGCGGCGCACCGCTGCGGGCTTCACAGGACCTATTACAGCGGAATAGAGCGGGGCGTGCGCAACATTTCAATCATGAATATTGAGAAGGTCGCTGAAGGGCTTCAGACCACTCTTCCAGAACTCTTCAAGCGCCTATAAGCGTCGAGAATCCGCCGGTCCTGACCCAGGCGGAATCAGCCGAAGTGGAGCGCCCGCTTCGCCTCGAAGCCACTACCTAGGCAAACGCCCCCGACTTCAAGTTCCATCTCCACCAACCAAAGGAGGCGAAACAGGATAAATAGGGTGCTGTCCAGCATCGACGTGCCATTGTCCCGTCTCCGTTCAACATCATCGCCGGTCGACTGTTTGGAGCTATGGCCAGTGAGTCAGGAACGCTGATTTCCCCACTCGCATGGCGCAGTTGATTCAAGATCGAATTGGGTTCGGCCGGGTCAGCAAGCGAATCCTTCCAGCCCGGACGCTGCCGCCACACATCAATTTGATCGAATTGCTTTGTTCCAAACTTCAAGCACAGGGAAATCTCTGCGCTCTGTGCCATCGGCCTCTCAGCCTCGACAGCGCGAATAGGATGCTGCAATGTTCTCCAGACCGAATCGACAGCAACAATCCATCCTATTCGGGCGACAACCTGCAAATCACCCACTTAGCCTGCAATCTTGGCAAGAATGATTGCACTTCCGAGGAATTCGAAGAGTGGCTTCAACTCATATGCGGCGAGCGAGACGAGTAAAAACTCCCGACGGGGTTTGACCTCGAAGCTTGCCCGATTCGTCACCTCACTTGGCGACTGCGCTGTGACACGACTCTTTGTACGTCTGTATTGCAAGGTAGATCCATCGTCGCCGCATTGCGGATAAATTGCTTAAAGCCTATGCCCCGGCTTACCCAATCTTGGCCAGAGCCAGGGCCAATGCGGCTTGCGCCTTATCCGTTGCGCAAAACAGCAACGCGACTCCTTCGTCGTCGCCGTCCCAATAGCGGAAACCGACGCGATACAGTACGGCGCCCCATGTAGACAGATTCAGTCCGTTTGCACCGCCCTGTTCAACCATATATGAGGACAGGTCGAAACCGATTAGATCGTACAGCACGGCCATCCGCCTCACTGACAGGAAGAGATTCAAGGGCTTCTTCACACCGGATTCCCGAAGCGCTTTGCGAAGGGTCGCAGCGCTGCCGCACATCTCGATTTCCATCGGATGATCAACAGGATCAGTGATCCACGCATGATCCCCAATCTCGATCTGTTTCCAGCGGCGAATCTCGCCCTTCTCCTGAACATCGTCTTTCCGTACCGTCAATTTGAGCCTGTGTTCCTTTGCGAATTGCTCCAGTTTTACCGAGGGAATTTGCCTGAAATTAGTCATACGTCCGTTTATACGGGGCTAGACTTCGACCAATCGGTGAGCAAGATCACGATCGGAATCCCCACCGCCGTCGCGCCGATCCAGAAGCTGGCACTCTCCCTCCCCGTATGAATCACGGCACTTTGTCTTCTACGTCGAAACGGTGCGCAGGATATGCGTCCACGCGCGAAATACCAAACTCGGCGGAGGTCGAATTGACGATACCTCTTGCATTGCAAATTTGTCCTCAAATGGCTTAACCTTGCTCGATCCACCATGCCATCCGCGAAGACCAATCTGCCACATAACAAAATATCGCCAGATCTCGAACAGCTGATAGCAGCGGCATATCTGCTAGACCCAAGCAGTCGGAGAATATCGAAGCACTTCGGCGTGGCGAAAGGAACTGTCCTCCGGGTTGTGGGTGAAAAGGGCATTAAGCAGCGGCCATGGGGTCTTTCGGTCGAGTTCGCTCAAGCCGTGGTGGATGGGCTTAACGCAGGCATATCAGGTCCGGTGCTAGCGGCAAGATTCGGCACGACCCCGACGACCATCTATTCACACCGCGACAAGAACCGGTTACCAGCGCGACGGGTCTGTGACTATAACTACGAAGAGGACTGCAATCACAACCATTTCGATCTGATCGACACGCCGGACAAAGCATATTGGCTTGGAATGTTGGTCGCAGATGGTTGCATTACGAATGAGCATGAAGTGATGCTCTCCCTTCACTCGAGAGACGTCTACCTTGTAGAACGCTTCCGAACAACTCTCGGCTCTCAAGCCAAGATCTCATACCAGGAACAAGTCAAGAGCATCAATGGAGGGAAGCCGTTCACGGCGACCTGCGCAGCAGTCCGGGTCCGCAGTCGTCGGCTCTGCGCCGCGCTTGCTCGCCACTCGATCCTCCCCGGCAAGACACGCGATCCTCGAATGGTGATTGGCGTACCGCCAGAGTTCGAAGGTGATTTCTGGCGGGGTGCGGTCGATGGGGATGGCTGGCTTGCTTGGGGGCATTCCGCAGAACGCATCCAGTTCATTGTGGGCTTTACTGGAGGCATGCCCCTCGTCCAGGCTTTCCAACGATTCTGCCAAAGGCACTGCCCGACCCGAGCCGGCATCCACCCAAATCATTCGGTCTTCCGGTTCGTTGTTACAGATTGGTTCGCATGGGACATAGCGAATTTGATGTACAAGGACTCCGGGCTCCACCTGCCTCGCAAATACGACGTATTTGGTACCGCCGTTGCCCATTTTGCTAAGAAAGAGCGGCAGAAACGGAATTGGGCGCCTCGAACTCAACCCGCCATCCGTTAGATCCTCTTGGTCGCATTGCGGACCTTTCAGCGGACGACATCCTGTCTCGATGACACTCCTTTCGCACGCAGCGATTCATAGAGTTGCGCCGGCCCCAGCAGCACATCCTTCAGCCCGCTGCGCAGCTTTTCCGACTCCAGAGCCTGTTTGCTCATGGTGGAATGCGCGGCGAGCGCATCCATGATGGCGTACAGGATGCCGTTGGTAAGGTCGGGAGAGTTCGCGAACTGCTCCTTGGTGTTGTTCGCCGCCTGTTGCATCAGTAGCTCGGACTCCAGTAGCTTCCCCTTGATGACGTCGTTAACGTACACCAACTTGTCGTCCTCGGTCAGCTCGCCGTCAAAGAGATCGTTCACTTTGGCGATGATCTCTCTCAGCAGTGCCTTCTCTTTCTCCTGGACGCTCCCGGACCCGGTCTCGGTTAAGGGCTGCAGCGTGGGATTCGGTCCGACGCCGAGATTCAACCCCTGCTTCCCCTTGTTTTTCAGAGCATGATGCGTCAGCACAACTTGAGAGAAATCGATCGTAGTCCGTTCGCTACTGAAGTCGAGCAGGGGCAACAAGACCTTGTAAAAGAGGTATCGCTTTTCAATCTCGGTGTTTCCGTAATCGAATATCTGGGAAAGGAATGTGTACACGCGGAGGAAGCTGGCGATGTCGCTCTTGAAGAGCAGCAGCGCCTCCATCTCGTCCCATGCTTCCTTCCGGGCGCGCTCGTCTTTCTGATCCCTGGCGATTCGAAACCGCAGCTGTGCCGCTTTGAATTGCGTCGTCAGCCGGTTGACCACCGGCGTCAGTGCCGCCACCAGCTCGCCTTGCTTGGCGTCTGGTTTCAGCAGGACCGCGACTACGCGCTCCACTTCGAAGTCGTCATAGCACCCCGTGGCGTCGAGCTTCGTCCGTAGGTTGAAGACCAGGTTCGGATCGGTCACATCCTCGAGCTGCGCCGTGTCGTAGTACATCTTGAAAGCTGCCAGAATCTCGGCCGGCTCATTCTGGAAGTCTAGGACGAACGTCGTCTGCTTTTTTCCGAACGGCCCATCATAGGAGCGATTCAATCGAGAGAGCGTCTGCACGGCCTGGATGCCCGCGAGTCGCTTGTCCACGTACATGCCACAAAGCAGCGGTTCATCAAACCCGGTCTGGAATTTATTGGCGACCAGGAGGACCTGGTACTCATCTGTCTTGAACGCCTCCCGCATGTCGCGACCTTTCAGCGAAGGGTTCAATATCTTGCTTGTCTCCGTGAATGGGTCCGGCCCCGACTCCTTGTCGATCACTTCGCCAGAAAATGCCACCAAGGCCTTCAACTCGTAACCCGAACTCTGGATGTACTTGTCGATTGCGAGTTTCCACCGGACCGCCTCCAGCCGGCTCCCCACAACCACCATCGCCTTGGCATGGCCCTTCAACAACAGCTGCACATTCTCCCGAAAGTGCTCCACCACCACCTGCACCTTTTGCGAGATGTTGTAATCGTGGAGGCGAACCCAGCGCATGAGGCCTTTCAACGCCGCGCTGCGCTCCACCTCGGCCTCGTCCATCTCCTTGCCCTGGTGCGCCAGCTTGAATGCCAGCTTGTAGCTGGTGTAATTCTGCAACACGTCGAGGATGAAGCCTTCCTCGATCGCCTGCCGCATCGAGTACACATGGAACGGCCCCGGCGTGTTGCCCGGCCCTGCCGGCTTGCTCGGGTCCGGTCTGCGGCCGAACAACTCCATCGTCTTGGGCTTTGGGGTGGCCGTGAATGCCACGAACGAAATGCCGGGCAGGTTCACCCGCCCCGCCATGCGCGCCGCCAGCATGTCTTCCGAGCTGATCTCGCCGCCGTCCTCCAGCTCCTTCAGCTCCTCGGCGTTCAGCACGGCCTTCAGCTTTGTAACCGACTCGCCGCTCTGCGAGCTATGCGCTTCGTCCGCAATCACCGCGTAGCGAGTCCCCTTGCCCCGCGCCAGCTCTTCCATCTTTTCGAAAAGGGCCGGGAAAGTCTGGATGGTGCACACCACGATCTTCTTGCCCTGCGAAAGCGCCTGCGCCAACTCCGCGCTCTTGCTTCCGCCGTCTCCTTTAATTGAGGCCACTACTCCGGCGTTGCGTTCGAAACCATAGACGGCTTCCTGCAATTGCTGGTCGATCACGTTGCGGTCCGACACCACCACCACCGTGTCGAACACCTTTTTCTGGTCGGCGCCGTGCAGATCGGCGAAGAAGTGGGCCGTCCAGGCAATCGTGTTTGTTTTTCCCGAACCGGCCGAGTGCTGGATGAGGTACTTGTGGCCGGCGCCCTCGGTCCGCGCCGCGGCCACCAGCTTGCGCGTGGCCTGCAGCTGATGGAAACGGGGGAAGATCACCCTGGTCAGCTGCTTCTTCTTGTCCTTTTCCGCCACCAGGTAGCGGCCCACAATTTCCAGCCAGCTTTCGCGTTGCCACACTTCTTCCCACAGGTACGCCGTGGGATGGCCCGGCTCGGGAACCAGTTGGATAAGAGCGTCGGGCACGCCGGGGATTGAGGGCACATTCCCCGCGCCTCCGTCATAGCCCTTATTGAAGGGCAGGAACCGTGTCGCAGCGCCTTCGAGTTTCGTGGTCATTTGCACTTCGGTGTTGCTGACGGCGAAATGCACAAGCGCGCCGGAGGGGAAGCTGAGCAGTGGTTCCGCGCTGGAGCCCTTCGGCCTGGGATCGCGGTCGAACCGGTACTGGTTGACGGCGTCCTTCACGCTCTGGGTGAAGTCGGACTTCAACTCGGCCGTGGCCACTGGAATGCCGTTCAGAAATAGCGCCAGATCGATGCAGTTCTCGTTTACGGTTGAGTACTTCACCTGCCGAACCACACGCAGGCGGTTGGCCTGGTGGCGGGCCATCAGCTCGAGATTCATCGCCAGGGCAGGCTTGAACTGGGCCATCTCCAGCTTGCCCTTGAGACCGAAGACGTCGATTCCATTGCGCAGTACGTGGAGGGTGCCTTCGGAGCGGATGCAGTCGCGCAGGCGGTTCACCAGCACCGTGCCGGCATTTTCCCCGTGTGCCGCGGACAGAGATTTCCAAGCTTTCGGGTGCGCTGCCTGCACCCAGGCCAGGACATCCGCAGGATAGAGCGCCAGCATGCGGTCGTAGTTCGCCGCGTCGCCCACAGCGTAAAGCCAGCCGTTGGCGCCCAGGTGGTCGCAGATCTCGACCTCGAAGTTGATCTCCTTGTGCAGGTTCATGCGGCGCTGGGCATCATCCTTTCGTTGGGAGGTGGCTAACATAAGTGAAAGCAATTTCCCTTATGTTAGCCCGAATTTAAGGTAACGAAAGTATATTTCCATTACCTTATGAAAAGAGTCAGGTAACGATCGAACACATAGGTTCGCCAGCGTGGCTGACCGGTGATCTCCTTCAGGATGCCGAGCTGGATGAAATCCCGGACCAGCGCATTTGCCGTCTGTTGTGTCACCCCCAGATCCCTCTCAATCACCGAAGCAGACACTAAAGGATTGCTATACAGCAAGTTAAGGAGCTTGCGGGCGTTCGGAACGCGTTTCCCAAGCCCGAGAATTGTCTGTTCCACCTCGGTCCGCAGCGCCAGGATCTGCTGGAACGTGTCTCGACCCTTGGTGGCCGTCTCGGCCACCCCGCTCAGGAAGAACCGTACCCAATGGACCATATCGTTCGAGACGCGGACACGCATCAGGGAATCGTAGTAGCTGGCCCGGTTCCGCTCAAAGAAGTCAGAAAGATAGAGCGACGGCTTGGCCAGCAGGCGGTGGCTCACCAGGTAGAGCGGCATCAGCAGGCGCCCAATGCGCCCGTTACCATCCAGAAACGGGTGGATCGTCTCGAACTGGTAGTGGCTGATGGCAAGCCTCACCAGGTGTGGCACCTGAACCTGGTCATTGTGCCAGAACCGTTCAAGGTCGCTCATCAGTTCCGGCACGCCATCGGGATGCGGCGGGATGAAGACGGCATCCGTCAGGCTGGAGCCGCCAATCCAGTTCTGGCTGGTGCGAAACTCTCCAGGCTGTTTGTGCTCGCCGCGGACTCCTTGCATGAGTGTGGCGTGGGTCTGCCGCAGCAGTCGATTCGAGAGCGGAACGGTGGCCAGGTCGGCAATCGCACCATTGACTGCATCGACGTAGTTGCGCACTTCGCGCCAGTCGTCACGCTTTTCCGGATCGATCCGGTCTTCTGGCATCAGGGCTTCATCGATGCCGGTTTGAGTCCCTTCAATCTTGCTGGAGGTCTGAGCCTCTTTCACCACGTGCATGTGAATGAACAGGTCGATGTCGGGAACGATCAGGGAGAACGCGTTTAGCTCACCCAGCGCACGAGTGGCGGACTCGAGCAGCGTGTTGATTGCCGGATCTTCCCAAGTCCACTCCTGGTTCACCGGAATTGGCTCGAAGCTCTTGTATTGGTAGCGCTGCTGCAAGTGGCCCGCTGTGAAAGTCTCGAACTTCATGCAGTCACCTCGGAGATAACGGACTGGCGGACGTCGATCTTGCCGGTGACGGCGGCGGAGATGAGGGCGGAGCGGCGTTCCTGCAGAAGGACGATCGCGCGTGTCGCTTCCACAGTCAACAAGTCATACCGAGCCGTTTCATCGTCCAAGAAGGTAGCAATTTCCGATTGCTCGTCTAGTGGTGGAACCGCTACAGGCAATACGTGGATGTCATTCCTGTCGATGCCAGGAACGGCTGCCTTCGCGGAGTGTGCAGCGAAGTCCACAGACTGGAGCGAGTACCAGACAAACCGAATATCATTGCCATGGAAATCTACGACATAGAGCGCAGTATTATGCGGCCAGAAGTCTTCCTCGATGAAGAATAACTTCCCAGTCGAACCGTATCGTCCCGTTACGATTCCCGGTGCGTGCGCCTTGAATGATCCGTGCGTGCCGCTGATCCCACCCGATGTGACTACAGGATATGGTCCATCCGTTCGCTCTGCGTCAGTTAAATCGTGTCCGCGTTGCAATGTGGAGAACCTCTTGATAACGGTGACCTGCCAGTGCTCAGGAATCGCACCGAGCGCAGTGTTGGACTCTCTAGTCCGGGCGTCGGGGTTGAGTCCCTTGGTGACCGCGTGCGAGATGACGGCCTGCCGCTTCTCTTTCAGCAACTCAATTAGTCGGCGCTGCTCCTCAATCAGAGCATCGATCTTGCCTGTCTCACCCTCAAGAAAGGTTGTTATGGCTTCTTGTTCTTCGAGCGGTGGCCTCGGGATGGATAAGTTCCGAATACGATCGACTGCGAGACCAGGCTGGGCCGCAGAGACACTGAATTGACCAAGATTCATGGCTCTAAACAGTTCGCCTAGCCAAGTCGTGCTCGTTGGAACACGCGGTGTTGCGACTACCGCATGCTCAGATGCCCAGAATCTCCCGGATGCGTAATTGACATTCCCGCAAAGCGCCCCCTGCCGGCCGATCAATGCGAAATTCCCATCGTGGGTGAATGCTGCTGCGTAGCCTCGAAGGCCGTTGCCGCCATAGACCGGGAACTGTCCAATCTCCTCAATCTCATCGGGGCCAATCGTCTCTCCGCTTCGGAGGGCGGCTACCCTTTTGACCGCGCAGACCTCCCAATGCGCCGGAACTTCCAATGGCCACTGGACTCCGCTGTCCTTGTACTTCGGATACCGAGGTAGGCTCATTCGGCCTCCGCTTCGGGAGCCTGGAGCATCAGGCTCCACTCGTGGAGTTTTTGCTGCAGCACGGCCTTGGGGATAATCTGGGTTCCGTACTGGGCGACGAGCGCAGGCGAGAGGTGGCGGCTCATGGCGTATTCTACGACCTCATCGTCCTTGGTGTTGCAGAGCAGGACGTCGACGCTGGGATTTTCATGCGGACGCTTGGTTTGGCCCAGGATCGGCAGATTGTTCGTCCACGGCAAAACTCGCACCAGTGATGCGAGTTTTGGGAGGCCGGCGCGAATGATACGGAGCACCTCGGTGAACTTGGAATCCTGTTTGATGAGTGCCCTGCTCATTCGGCCAATCCTCCCAGCATGACCAAGATGCGATCGGTGACCAGCTTCAAATCTGCGTCGATCTCGGCCAACGGGCGTGGCGGCTTGTACACATAGAAGTGCCGGTTGAATGGGATCTCGTAGCCCGCCTTGGTTTTTTCGTGATCGATCCAGGCGTCTGCCGCATGCGGCAGTACCTCTCGTTTGAAGTACGATTCCACGTCCTCGCTCAGCGGCACATTTTCTGTATCGCGCAAATCGGCATCCGGCTGCGGCAGGCCCTTCAGCTTGCCCTTCGTGCCCAGCACGGCTTTGCCCGACTCGTCGCGCAATGGCCGCTCCACTGTGATGGTGCGGTATCCGAAAACCTCGTTGGGAAAGATGCGGCTGATGGGCACGTTCGTCTTGCTCGCCTCGTCGTAGCGTGTGACTTCCTCAAACGCTGCAAAGATGCGGGTGATGTCGGCAATGTGCTCGTCGCCGAGCTCCTTGCGTTTGCTGCCCAGGCTCTTGCGCATCTTCTGCCAGAAGCTGCTGGCGTCAACGAGCTGCACTTTGCCTTTGCGCAGAGCCTGCTTGCGGTTGGAGACGATCCAGATATAGGTGCTGATGCCGGTGTTGTAAAACATATCGGTCGGCAGCGCGATGATTGCTTCCAGCAGATCGTTCTCGAGCACGTAGCGGCGGATCTCGCTCTCGCCGGAGCCTGCGCCGCCGGTGAAGAGCGGCGATCCGTTGAGGACGATGCCGAAGCGGCTGCCGCCATCGACGGCTGGACGCATCTTGCTGAGCAGGTGCATCAGGAACAACAGCGAGCCGTCGCTGACGCGCGGCAGGCCGGGGCCGAAGCGGCCGTCGTAGCCGTCCACCTCGTGCTCGCGGCGGACTTGGCGCTCCACCTTCTTCCAGTCCACGCCAAACGGCGGATTGGAGAGCATGTAGTCAAACTTCTTGCCCCGGTGGCCATCCTCAGAGAGCGTATTGCCGGCAATGATGTTGTGCACATTTTGGCCCTTGATGAGCATGTCCGCCTTGCAGATGGCGTAGGACTCGTCATTCAGCTCCTGGCCGAACATAGTGAGCCTTGCGTCGGGATTGAGTTCCGCCAGGTGCTCGCCGGCGACAGACAACATGCCTCCTGTGCCCGCCGCGGGGTCATAAACGGTGCGCACCACTCCCTTTTGGGAGAGGATCGCATCGTCCTCGGCGAAGAGCAGGCTCACCATCAGCCGGATCACCTCGCGCGGGGTGAAGTGCTCCCCGGCGGTTTCGTTGGAGAGCTCAGCGAACTTGCGGATTAACTCCTCGAAGATGGTGCCCATCTCGTCGTTCGAGACTTTGTCGGGGTGCAGGTCGAAGGCGGCGAACTTTTCGGTGACCAGGTACAACAGGCCCTTGCTGGCCATATATTCGATTTGGCCGGCGAACTTGAAACGCACAAAGATGTCCCGCGCAGCCAGGGAGAAGGACTGGATGTAGGCGTCCAGGTTAACCGCGATGTGATCCTGATCGCCCAGGATCGCCTGCAAATCCATCGGCGAAGTGTTGTAGAAGCTGGCGCCCGACTTCCGCAGCAGAAACGGTTCAGGGTTGATCCCTGCCTTGGTGCGGATGGCATTCTCAGCCAGGACGGACTTCTTGGTCGGTCCAAGCACACAGTCAAGGCGGCGGAGAACGGTGAACGGCAGGATCACCTTGCCGTAGTCGGACTGTTTGTAGTCGCCGCGCAGCAGCTCGGCCACGGACCAGATCAATGAAGACAGACTACTCATGTTTATAGGGTCCCTGATGAAAGTGAAGACGGTGTCGCAGTCAATCATACCGCGCCTCTTGGCCGCCTGAATGGCCTCTCGATTCTGGTTGCCGGGCGCGCGCGAGGGGTTTTGGTTCCTACACCAGAAAGGCACCTGGTTGGAGGAGCAGAATCGCGCCTCACCGCATACCCCCTAAAGGTTACTTCGACCTGTCGCCTTGGGATCGCTCAAATCTGAGCAATGGTCAAAGCGCCTGCAGACTTGCCTGCCCAGACGGCCTTACATATGAACCGATTGGCCTCTGGACGACCGACGGTACACGTTGCAATACAGCCCGTAAGACGGTCAGTAATACGACTGTCTGGACGTACAGACATACAGAGATGCGTACGCATCTTCCAACCTACAGATCGGCTTTCGTCTGGACAGCTGGCAATCTACTTCCGGTGTGGCCCGTTACGGCGGCGACCGTCGGGTGCGCAGCCTCAGTTGTACCGAGCAGTTCCGTGCCATGGCTTTTGTCCAGTTGACCTATCGCGAAAGCCTGCGTGACATCGAAGCCTGTCTCAGTGCGCTGCCTGACAAGCTCTACGCCATGGGATTCCGCTCGCCGGTGCGCCGTTCGACATTGGCTGAGGCCAGCGAGAGCCGTGACTGGCGCATCTATGCCGAACTGGCGCAAAGACTGATGCTCCAGGCCCGCAAGCTCTACGCCACAGAAGACCTCGGCATGGACCTCGATGCCGCCGCATACGCCTTGGACTCTACGACCATCGATCTGTGCCTGACCTTGTTTCCGTGGGCGCATTTTCGCTCCACCAAGTCCGCTGTCAAGATGCATACTCTGCCCGATCTGCGCGGCAATATACCCACGTTTATCCGTGTCACCACTGGCGATGTGCACGACGTCAACATACTCGACCAGATCATCCCTCAGGCTGGCGCTTACTACGTCATGGATAGGGGCTATCTCGATTACGCCCGACTGTGTCGCATCCATTTGTCCGGAGCATTCTTTGTCACCCGCGCCAAGCGCAACCTTGATGCCAGCCGAATCTACTCCAACCAGGTTGATAGGCAAACAGGCATCCTCGCCGACCAGTCCATCGCGCGCAACGGCTATGACAGCCGCAAGGATTACCCCAGCCACCTGCGCCGCATTCGCTTTCGCGCCCCGGAGACCGGCAAGGATTTGGCCTTCCTGACCAACCAGTTCACCCTACCCGCCGCCACCATCTGCTCTCTCTACAAAAGCCGCTGGCAGGTGGAACTGTTCTTCAAATGGATCAAGCAGCATCTGCGCATCAAGGCCTTCTTCGGCACCAGCGAAAACGCCGTCAAAACACAGATATGGATCGCGGTCTCGATCTACCTGTTGGTTGCCATCGTCAAGAAAAGGCTCGAATTGCCCGGCTCACTCTACACTTTGCTGCAAGTGCTCTCGGTAACTCTGTTCGAGAAAATGCCCATTTCACAGGCACTTCAGCAGAAGGACTACTCTGACCAGTTATCCCCTCATTCCAACCAATTGATTCTGTTCGACTTTTAACCGGACAGCAGTGACTTCCTCCAAAAACAAAACGGCCCGCTGCATCGAAGCCTTTGGGCAACGAGCGGCGGGCCGGGTCTAGGTTCGTGTTGAGGTGGTGCGGTTTGGACTGGCGCAGGCGGAATGAGCACGGGAATTGTACGCTGAGCTTCTGCGCAGGATTAGAGTTCAACGGCTTAGAGCCGCGCCGTGTATCAGCCTCAGCGAAGCGCGTTTCGACAGGTGACAACTGGAATCGGTGACAAGAAGGGTCAGAGAGCACGGTGCTTTTGAGGCGGCGCACGAATGGAGACGCTGGTCATTGAAATTCTCTTTCAGGCCGGGTCTAACAGGGAGTTTGAGAGAGTGCTGATGGGGAAATTAAAAAGCGGAAGAAGTAAATCTATAGAGGGGAGAAACAATATAGGAGGAGCGAGTCAGTTTCTACCAAGTTGATGGGAGTCGGGACTGGTAATGGTGTTACCCAGCTCAGGGTTTGTTTGAGTTAGATTCGGCCCTTGGGCCAAACTATTGTTTGCGAACCAATTGCAGCTCTAGCTCGATCGGGCGCCTCGCAACGGTGTAGTCGGGACCCGCGAGCGCCGCATTCACGAAGAGGGTGTCGGCGGAACCGACCATGCCGTATTGCTGATGGATATGACCGAAGACATGCAACCGAGGT
>Ga0302268_1000007_pt1 | contig 127373 bp, 230 predicted proteins | sample III_Bog_E2_1_FD_194554 | JGI IMG/M metagenome (GOLD analysis project Ga0302268, IMG submission 194554) | Peat permafrost microbial communities from Stordalen Mire near Abisko, Sweden - III_Bog_E2_1 | ecosystem: Environmental > Terrestrial > Soil > Wetlands > Peat | place: Sweden: Abisko... | reverse complement strand
CTTTGCAATCAACAATTTGTAACAAACACAAAACAAAGAGCTTAAAAATGCCTTTTAAGCAATATTATTTGCTTTATGGCACTTGGACATGTCTGAGGGGCTTAGAGCGGGTTATAGGGCATTTTTCTTGTTTTTGGGTCTTTAGAATCAATGACTTAAAAAGGTATTTTGGCGTAGCAGAAAGCCCCATGACAATCTCATGGGGCTTTTGTTTACTTTATGGATGGATTATATATGATAATATGTATAATTTAAATATGAGTATAAAGAGCTGTCTCTTCAGTGAAGATTTTTTGAAGTTGATCACAATAAACATCATCAAATGAACTGATAATTTCACGTTTTAACCCATGCGCCGCCATTCGGCAATTTATGAATTCCATCTTGTAAGTATCTGAAGGCATTATAGTTATAATCACTTGTGTAATCTTCTTTGCGGCATTTGGAACTTTGAAACTAAGAGAATTTTCGGAGCCAACCAGACCACGAGCGCCAGTCATTACCAAAAAACGAGGGCCGCCGAGCTGTTCTAGAATCGTCTTTGCAACTGTCATATCAGTCATATACTCTCCAATAAATATATTGTATCAAAGGTTAAGAGTAAAGTCAATAAGAAAATAAGTGCTTTGTTTTGAATATTTTAAGACAGCAATTTAGCCATTAATTTGACATTAATTGTTGGCTTTTTATGAATTGAATTGCCCAATAATTTCGTTGAACAGCAGCCATTTGCACAGTTTCGCTTGGCTTGTCGATGTAGCAAATTGCCCAACTATCTTCTTGAACAGCAGCCATTTGCACAGCTTCGCTTGGCTTGCTGATGTATTCAATTGCACGACCATATTGTTGAACAGCAGCCATTTGCACAGCTTCGCTTGGCTTGTCGATGTATTCAATTGCATAACCATTTTGTTGAACAGCAGCCAGTTGCACAGCTTCGCTTGGCTTGTCGATGTAGTAAATTGCCCGACCATTTTGTTGAACAGCAGCCATTTGCACAGCTTCGCTTGGCTTGCTGATGTATTCAATTGCACAACCATTTTGTTGAACAGCAGCCATTTGCATAGCTTCGCTTGGCTTGTCGATGTATTGAATTGCATAACCATTTTGTTGAACAGCAGCCAGTTGTGCTTTTTCATTCATATATAAAGAATATCCTAAATAAATTTATTTGTCAATAAGAAAATAAGTTCTTTAGAATCAACCAAATGTCGAAAATCCAGAGCAAATGCTCTGGATTTTGGCGTTATATGCATATCTATGAGTGGTTTATTTACTCACTGAAGTAATAGTATCATGATAAACATGAAATGCCAACTAAAAACGTACAGTTTTTATTCCACTTCCGTTACAAGACCAACATTCTTTCCAATCTCCTTCATCTGTCACAAAACAACTATGTCGCCATCGATATATACCAAGGCCATCGCACTGTTTGCATCTATGTTCTTCAGGAATTTTCTCTCGACGATCATAGTGATATTCAATAGGACCTGTCACATTTGTTGGATTAATCCACATAATTTCCTTTGTATTCAGCGCCAGAAGTAGGAGTTTCTTTGAATACTATAGAATCTAGTCGTGCTTGATTGTTTGTAGCAACTAAAATTTTTGGTCTTAAAATTTCAAAAAAATGTTTGGCCAAAGATTCTGCTGTTGGGTAATCTGCTATGATATATGTTTTTCCAAAATTTGTTTGACCAAACCAAAAACTATCAATTTTAATTGATTTTTTGATATTATTATGCCAATCTATATAAATTTCTTTAGTCAATCGATCACTATATGCCATTCCCATAAATTTTTCATCTTTAAACGACAATATCATAGCATGATCGCAATGAGCATCAATATTTTCAACAAGTAAATTTTTTAGAAAACCATAATCAAAAATCATTTGAGTTTGGGGGCCACTCTCAAATAATTTTCCAGAAAGATAAGCAATCACTTTCCCTCTGTGGCCATGACATGAACTACATTTTCCTGGCTTGCCGTCAAAAGTTTCATGTAGTGCAACTCTATGTCCATAATCAAATTCAATTTCTTTATATATAATATTCATTTATTCCTCTTAATTTATCATACATATAAATTTTCATAATGTCAATTATAAAAACATACAATCGTATCTCGTACCTCGTATTTTATTTTCAATATTTTCATCTTTACAATTTAAAAAATGGCACATTGGCCCTGAATAAAAATCAATAAAATTTCTTGTTTTATTTGCGATTTTTATATGTGGATTATCAACTGAGTTGCAGATATTATATATTTCGTTATATTTATATTCATCACCAACAATCAAAATATTAAAATATTCTCTTTCTCGTACTGTATCAATTATTGTAGAAATATTCCATTCACCAGGATAAAAAATTTTAGCGTGTCCAGAAGCACAACTTCTAATAAAAGGATCAGCAATTTTTTCTTTTAGAATATTATTAATATTCTCGAATTCTTCGCTTTCCCATTCTTGTGGATTAGTAAATGGACTCAATGCTTTTAATAAAGTAGCAAGTTCGGAATGATATAATTCTATTTTCATTTTTTATCCGCCAACTCTCCATTAAGATACCAAAGAAATGCATCTTCTTCTGTTGTTGCTTCCATTGGAATAATACTGTCTATATCTTCTATCATTATTTCTCTCTCAATCTCTTCATCATTTCTATGTGCAAATCAGCCAATGAAGCAGCATCCCAAACAGCATTATGAGGAGTGCCATTAAAAGGCACATTTAAAAATTCCAATGCTTTTCCCAAAGCAAGTTTTCGTTTCAATAAGAATGTACTTTGAAATATAATTCCTAAATCCCAAATTCCTGTATTTTGCCATGGATTATAACAGTTATAATCTTTACAATGACTTATGATTGCATCATTGTCTGATCCCCAAGAATATGATACTTTATTCCTGGGGCTGAATTCATTTTTTATCGTCTGCATTACATCCGAAAATCTTCGTCCTTCTGAAATAATTTTTTCTTTGGTAATACCAGTAAGATTTGTACAATAATTACTAATATCAAAATTTTTATTTTTTGGTCTGATATAATAATTTTCTTGACGAATTATCACTAGGTCAGTTGCATCAACTTCAACTAATCCAATTTGAATTATATGATTTGTTTGATCTATGGGGCAATTTCCATCTTCCCAACATTGCATTTCTAAATCCATATATTGGATTTTAGTGGATGATAATTTTTGCGACATGTATTTCAACTTTCTATTGTAGGTTTATATTTGGTATAATTTCTATTAGATTGTATTTGTTTTATGATTGATACTAATTCTTCTTTGCTTAATTTTCCAGCAGCGTACTGAGAAAAATATGAAATAGTATCAGAGTTTTCATCAGTAGGTGTAGATCCTTGAATTAATTTATATAATTTTGTTGCGTATTCTTTTTGATATTTAGTGGGATCACATGCAGCATCTAATGCAACAATAAATCTGGCAATGGTTGATTGAAGCACCGTAATATCTTCTTTTAACCAATTTCCGCCTGGACTTCTAAATTCAACATAACCGCTTTTTAAATTGATGCTGGTGTACTTGTCTGTAGTTGTTATAAGTTTCATAGAAAAATTATTTAATTGTTGTTTCATTTGCATTAAATAATTTCTAATCATTTCTGGATGAAGCTTAATCGCAGCATTAATCTTTCCCAATGCTGGTCTACAGTAGCTATTTGCTCCTCTGCCAAATTTATCTAGAATATAATTATCACCAAGCAATAGAACTAATTTGACATAATCTATGTTGAGCAATTTACCATTTTTTATACTTACGTTAACATGCAGTCCAGTAGATTTATTAGTATAATAGTTATTGCTCGTTGCCCATGAAATAATTTTGTTAATAGAAACTACCATTTCTAAAAATGGCATTGGAGGAGATACAAATTCCAAGCCAGTTGAATCATTCCCGCTGGGAATAATACTTTCATCAGGCTCTAGATACCAACTATCCAATCTTTTGGTTTGATTATGATATTCATTATTGACTGATACTTTATTTTGAATTACATATTCAAATTCATCAGCCAAATCATCTAAATCCAAATCTCCTCCTGAATTAACTTCAAGAAAGTATGGCCAGTCAATATCATGTTCTCTGTTTACTTCTTCCATAGTTACATAGCCAGCATCGTCCAACCAATCAGATTCCAGAGAATATTTATTATCTAGAATCCACTCTTGAATCCAATCTTCTTTAATATTAAAAAACTCTCTGCTTTTTCCACGAAGAAGATCGTTATATAACTCCTCGCATTCTTCGTCTTCTCCAGTTTGTTCTTCAGCATATTTATGAAGAACAATATCTTCTTCTTTATCCCAGTTTTTGTCAGCTTTATTCTCAAGATATTCTCTAAAATTTGTTTCAAGGCTAGTTCGTAAATATCGCAAATCATGAGGCGAATTTATTTGATCATGATCAAAGAAATCTACAATTTGATCAATTGATGTACAATAAACATCAGCATCACTATCGCGTTCTTTTACAAGTTTCTTCAAAATTCCTGGAACTATCATTTCAAATTCAATTCCAACCCTAGCATCTATTTGAGATGCTAAATTTATCAAATTTGATGGACTTGAATTGTATTCCGTTAATAGTTCATTGAATCTCATATTAGTATTTATCAACTTATGAGTTTATCTATTACTGAAAAAATTTCAGCTTCTTTTTTGGAGGTGAATTCTGCTGTAAATAATGTTCCCAGTAAGAATGAAACACCATAGTTTCTTTTAGTATCCTCGCTATTTAATTCAAACCATGTTTTGTAAAGAAATTTTTCTGGTTCATAAATTTTTGGTTCAATTTTCCATTTTCTGATTGGATTATATTCTCCAAAATCACTCGCTGATTTTGTTGGCGTGCATAAAATTTTCATTGACATAATTTTTCTGCCTCTTTCTTAGTTTCATGATGATAATTTTTCTATTAAAATGAAATCTTCTGCTTCTTTCTTAGAATCAAATGAATATAAAAGAGGGCATAAACTTTCAGCCCATACTTCTACATACCATTTTGTAAGATGATAAAGATTATATTTTCGTTTCATGATGATAATTTTTCTATTAAAATGAAATCTTCTGCTTCTTTCTTAGAATCAAATATATAAACTTTAGGAATTTTAAGTTCAATGGTATTAATCACACATTCAGTATCTCCAACATATAGTCTTTCCCGGACTATCCATTTATCATTGTATTCCTGTGGAGGGATGATTGTATATTTTTTCATTCTGCCAACTTTTCTATTAAAATGAAATCTTCTGCTTCTTTTCTATTTGAAAACCAAAACATATTTGTTCTTGCCTCTTGACGAAGAAATGCATCTTGCGGAGTTTTTTGCTGCCGCGCAGCTACTCCCCATCCATTATCTAATTCAAGTAGCTCATATGTTATTTTCATGATGATAATTTCTCTATTAGAACAAAATCTTTGGCTTCTTGCTCAGTTTCAAAATAAAAACTTTCTGATAATAAATTCCACGCCCACGAATTGTTATTGTTTGGATGAGAATAATTTGAATATTTTCTAACTGACCATTGAAAGATTGTTCTATATTTAATATGATCTATACGATATGAGTATTTCATGATGCTAACTTTTCTAATAAAATGAAATTTTCAGCTTCTTGCTCAGATTCAAATCTGTAAAATCTTGGTATTTTATAATCTACACATGCATCCTGTGATGATATCCATCTTTTCATAACCATCCATTTCATTTCTTCTTCAAATGGAGGGACGATTGTATATATTATTTTCATGCTGCCAACTTTTCTATTAGAATAAAATCTTTGGCTTCTTGCTCAGTTTTAAAAAATTCTATATGTTCCACATGCTCAGGAAAGTCATCAACCATAGTGGTTCCTTCTAAAAAGTTATATACAACATATGGATAAAGGAAACCAAGATCAAAACGAATTTTATATATTAATTTTTTCATGATGATAACTTATCTATAAGAATGAAATATCTACATTATTTTCTAGATGCAAAATAAAATTGTCCTATATGCAGTGATCTACTGAGTTGTTAAAGGAAATTTTATAGTTCCGTTTCTTTTACAAGGACGGAACAACTCCTCGGAGTAAAGCTTATTAGGCGTTTACTAGCTCAGTGTTGCGGAGATTCACAGAATACGTGAAAATCTTTGCACTGCCATTGATACCAGAGGTAGCAATTATTGTTTATGTGTCCATTTACGATGGCCACACCAGTCGGCTCGTCAGTAGTCCAACCACACGTCAATCGATACCATGACAGGCCCAAATAAAACATTGAATCATAAATTTGGTGGACCTGACCGGAGTTGAACCGGTGTGTTGTCCGTTGATTTTATACTGTCCTTTCACGAGCGTTATTTAACACTTGTATTTATTCCTTAAAAACTTTTTGCTTTGCAGCCAAATCATATGTCTCATCACTTACATATGATAATTCACCAAATCCGTCCAATGAATATCCAATCAGTTGAGCAAATTGCTCACGATCTTCATTTGAGAAATTCATAATAGCCAGAGAATTCATGTCTGCTATGCCTTTTTGTGTTGCAATGTCAATAAGATAGCTAACAATAGCATTTTCTTTAAATCTGGTTGTTCCAACTTTGTCGCTAACTAATGGTTGTATTGGATGAGTTGCTTTCATTATTTTTACACCAAGTTCTTTCTTTAAAGCATTAAATTCTTCTAATTTTATTGAACGTTCAGACTTTTTCTTGCTATTATCAAGATCATTTTTATAAATTTTTGCGACGGCAACAGGATCAGCAGCATCAAAAATTGACTTTGGGAGAGTAATAGAATCTGAGCAGTTACATCCAGCAGCCCTCCAGCTATAGTTCACAATTACATGAGTTTCATTTGACCATACATCGTCGTAATGATCATTATTCAAATTAAATACAGACAATACTTCTGTGATTAAACCATAAAATTCTTCACGTTTAATAGAAGCATTTTCCTCTGCTTTATCTAATTGTTTCTTCAGTTTATCAAAGTTACTCATAAATAAGTCTCTTTATAATCAACCAGCGGAAGCGTTCCACTTAAAATGGCATTTCCACAAGTGATCCTACCTAAATCCTCTTCTACGGAAGCGATGAAAGTGAGCACATCATACCCTGCCTTCTTCAAAGCATCCTCGTGGTGGATGTACGGATGGAAGTCAGTGTAATCACCTTCCGTTTGAATCCCGTTATCAAGAGCAGTGTGCGTCTTATGCATCGGAGTTAGCTTGCACACGTAAAGCGATGGATCGAAGTAGTTCAATAGCACGGTTGGATCAATCTCGTAACCGGCAACAGCGAAATTGAGAGTGATCTTTCTTCCTACAGGAATAATTCCTTCCATAATCCTTGCGATCTCTTCAAACGTGCAAGCGTTGTTATGAAACATCTTGTCGCGCTCACTCTTACTCGTTGAGTTGATCGACAGTTGAAGTCCTGCATTTCCGTTGTACAAACGGTTCTTCATCCTCATCCAGTTGTGGATGAATGTCTTCAACCAGATATTCCTACGCGGCATCATTGTTGACACTACTGGATGAATATGAAAAGTGTCGTTCATGTGAGTATGGAGCCACTTTCCACAATCAAGGACGTTAGGATTCCAAGTAGGTTCTCCCATTCTGGCGAAGTGAACATTCAATCTCTTTGTGCCAGTAATTTCTGGATGAAGTTTTAGCGCACACAAAATTTGACCAGTGAGATCGTAAAAAGACGCATTCTTTCCAGGTCCAACTTTGGGGCAATCGCAAAAACTACATCCCATACTGCACCCAAATTGCGTTGACACTGTAATTACCCATTTTTCTGTTAAAGGCATAATTTCTTGGTGAGCAACAGCTTTGTGTTGATTCAAATTTACATCTTGCCCATAATCTCCGAGAGATAAAAATTCAATTTTCCCTTCACTACCTTGAGCAATACAAATATGGCCAGTTGGAACTTCAAGCAATCTTTCGATCTTCATTTTTCTTTTCCTTTACTGTTGTTTTTGGGATATATGTTACAAGCCAATTATATGTTTTGTCCTTGTTCAAGAAACAATTTAGTAAACCATTAATTTTTTGGTTTTCCAGAGCAGTGATAAAATCCAATGCTTCTTTTGTTGATGAGAAATCTTTCGTTACTTTCTTCTCCATATTACCTTTCTATTCTGATAAAGAGCATTCTAATGCCAATAATGTTGCTTCTTGTTTTGAAGAACATTTTACATACGAATTAGTTGCAAGGAATGTTCGTGAAATATGTGTTACTTTAACACACCAAAAACTTCTATATAAGTCAACAGAAAACTTTCTTCTCCAAGCGTTACCGATATGAAAATCAATATTGTGAAAATCACAATCGTCTTGTAGATCAATTTTCATGTTGATAATTTCACCAAAAGTACTGCATCTTTAGCTTCTTGATTAGATGAAAATTTAAAAGTTTCAATTATACTACCTATTTCAGAAGAAGAAGTTAAACAAACTATTGTGCCAAAAATTTCAAATTTTCGGTTTGGAGCGTGTGAACGAATTGCAAACATCTCTTCTGGAATATACATTTACTTCACTCCAGTCAGCCATCCCAAATTGATTCGACTAATATTTTCCACACTTTCTCCATTATCAATCAATCCATTCCAAATTAATGCAAATTCGCTTGCGGTCTTTTCTGAAACATTAGTGGCAATAAATTGGCAGGTATTTCCGTCAAATACATCGAATGTATCGATTGGAGCAGAGACATTTTGAGCAGGAATTACCACAACATGCTTGCCAGCTTCTCGAATTTTTTTATTGCTTTCAATGGTAATAGCGTCAATCCAATTCATTTTCCACCTCATACTAACAGTGTATCAGTATTTATCGTGAAAGTCAATGATATCCCAAATTATTGTTTATTTTTAATAAAATATGTAATGAGAATTGGCCCCCAACCAACTACAAAAAACAAAATTAAAACTGATCTATATATAAAAATGGATTTTTGAACTAATTCTGTCAGTTCAGGCTTTTGATCCAACGTAGTTTTAATAGTCAAATCAGTTGCTAGTCCAGCCACAGTAAAACCGATGAATACATAAATTATTACAAGATAAAGCATTGTTTCTCCTTTTAACTGTTTTGAACTCAACGTAAGTGATGGCTCATATATTACCACCACATCCAATTTGGCAAAGTCCCGTCCTTTGCACAGAAAAATGCTTCAGTTCTCTCAACAAACGTGGGATGTTTTCCAGTCTTGTTTTGGTACACATTCAAGAAGTATGAATAATCTTTATTGGTTTTAATTAGCATTATTCCTCCAAAATAAAGCGGAGACAGGATTTACCTGTCTCCGCCAGTCAAAGATTCAACGAAAAATACAGCTTCGTCACGAGTTGTTACACGCCCGTCAAGCTGCGCATTTTCGAGTGCAGTAAGCAAAGTCTTAAACATCGGGCCAGGCTTCAACCCCATTGCCTGCAAATCGTTTCCAGTAAGCAGACGAACAGGATTCAAAGACTCTTCAGTGACACTTGCAAGAAAATCAACAGCAAAATTGAAATCAGTGAGATCACCATTACTGCAAAGACTATCAAGACGATTCAGTTCAAGCAATTCGCTGAAATTTTCCTGACGAACGAATCTCTTCAACTTGGAATCATTCATCTTCGTTACGTTGAAAAACTTCATGTGCTGAGAAACAAGGCTGCTAACAGCATCTACAACTTCATTTGAAAATCGAAGATTGCGAAGCATCTTTGCAGCCATTTCAGCACCGACTGTTTCGTGGCCAAAAAACTGATTTTCACCAGTCTTTACGTTACGAACAGCAGTTGTTGGTTTTGCCACATCATGAAGAAGGACAGACAAGGCAAGAGTGACGCTGCAATTCGCAGGAAGCTTAGACAGCATGAGCAGAGTATGCTGAAAAACATCTCCTTCTGGATGAAATTTGCTATTTTGATCCACACCACGCATTGCATTGACTTCAGGCAAAACATGCTGAAGCAATCCAGTGTTGTCCATAAGCTTGAAAGCAACATTGACATTGCCACCAGTCAGCATCTTGACAAGTTCTCCGCTAACACGATCAGGCGGAAGAGTTTCAACAGAAAAAGCCCTCTTTTCTATTGCTTCATGAGTTTCCCGATCAAATCGAAGATTAAATCGCGCTGCGAAACGGACAGCTCGAAGTAAACGCAATGCATCTTCAGTGAAACGAGTTTCAGGATTTCCAACAGCCCGGAGCAAACCATTCTGCAAATCAGTCTGTCCACCAACAAAATCGTAAACATTTCCGTTTCGATCCATGAGCAAAGCATTCATGGTAAAATCTCTTCTAGCAACATCTTCTTCAGCAGACAAAGTGAAGTCCACAAAATCTGGGCGGCGATTATCGCTATAATCTCCATCACGACGGAATCGCGCAACTTCAAATGTTTCTCCATTGTATTCAACAAGAGAAACGCCAAAATTTTCTCCCACCATCTTTGTATTGGGAAAGAGAGAATCCACGACTTCAGCAGGGGCAGAAGTAGTTACATCCCAATCGTGTGGAGTCAAGCCAAGAAGCAAATCTCTGACCGCGCCCCCGCATAAAAAGGCATCGTACCCTGCATTTTCAAGAGTCTCCATTACTGCCAGCGCATTTTGATTCATCTTGGTCATAGTTTTCTCCACTAAAATAAGTATACTAAACTTTAGGTGATTTGTCAATAAGAAAATAAGTGCTTTGTTTTGAATATGTTAAGACAGCAATTTAGCCATTAATTTGACATTAATTGTTGGATTGTCGATAAATTCAATTGCATGACCATCTTGTTGAACAGCAGCCAGTTGCACAGTTTCGCTTGGATTTCTGATGAATTGAATTGCCCAACCATTTCGTTGAACAGCAGCCAGTTGTGCTTTTTCATCCATATATAAAGAATATCCTAAATAAATTTATTTGTCAATAAGAAAATAAGTTCTTTATTTTGTTGAATATACCATTTTTTAGCTAAAGATATTACTTTTGGTAGAAAATTTATGAAAAGGATAAAGCAGGAAAATTTTCAATAACCAAAAAAATCCCAGCCATTTGGCTGGGATTTTTTTGGTTATTTTTAATTACTTTCTGCCAACATCGATCACTGGATTTGGCCCGCCGCTAATGAAAAATGTGCAAGTTGTTCCATGTGAGCAAACATCGCGCTGCATCTTAATACGTTCCAGTTGTAAAAATTGATCTGGTGACAACTCCATATCTTTCCTGTAAGCGTTGTCTGCGCTGGCTCTACTTTGCTCTGCTGCTTTTCGTTGATCTTCAGCAAGCTTAGTTTGTTGTTCAGTAATTGCTCTCTGCTCCTGAGCAGCAGTTTCAATTCGTTAATTTTTAATAGCATCAGGAGGATTTACACGACCAACATTAATGGCAGAGAATAGAATTGGAACTCCAGTTTGCTGAACAATTTTAATAGCTGCTGCTGAAATTTCAACTCCAACTACATCTGCCGCAGTTTGTGAAATTGCCATTTCTTGCATATCGCGTTTCTTCACTGAATCACGAACAGCAGTACGAAGAGGCTGATCGATGTTTCGATCCCAGAAACCCCAGCCTTCTGGCTCTCCATTGCAACTCTCTCCAGCTTTTGGACATTGCCAAGATAGCCATTCCCTGTCAGCACCATAATGGCTTACAAGCTTTACAGAATCAATAATAGTAAATGTTGCGACCACATGAAAATTCACTGGAACACCACTCTTGGTCATCATGTCGTCAAATTCCATATCCATTCGCTGAGGTAGCATATTTACATCAATAGCATCGCTCGTAAAAGCACCATATTCACGCCCAGCTTGCACTGGATTTGCATCAACTCCGCCATGACCAAAAACATTGGTTTTTCCATCCATACTGCTTGATGCCCAGCATCTGGTGTAGCAACAGAACATCCCATAACTCCATATGATACAATAGCCAACATAATAATTGTAAATAATTTTCGCATAATACCTTTCAATACAGCTTCTCTGCTGTCGGTTAAATTTAATTAGATAATAGAAAAACTAAAAGTTGTTGTTCGTTTAACAAAGATGAATTGTGAGAATATGCAGAATATGTGCGCCCTTTTTTATCTTTTAATCCAAGAGTCTTTTCATTGAATTTTATAATTTTTGCAACATTAATAGTGTTGTGTTTAACGAATGCAACCCAATCTCCAATTTTTAAATCAGTGCCAATAACATCTGGCATCGATGTAATTTTAATTTTAGTTTTTATTATTTTTTGGTTTTCAAGTTTTACTGATGCTTTTATTTTTTTAATAATTGGATCATTTATTGGTGTAGCCAAATATAATTTTCCAATTTTTTTTCTATATTCAGATTCAATCATTGCAGTTTGCTTTTTATTATTTTCTAAATAGATTTTGGTTGGATAACTTCCTTCTGTTTTTGTAATTACAAAATTTTCAGAATATAGAACACGCAAAATTTCATCACTGGGATAATTTTTTAAGGCCTGAATATCTGTATGTAAAACACCAGCAAATGTCCTAACATTAAATTTATTAATAATAAATGATGGATCATTATATTCCAGAATATAATTATAACATGCGTTGCCACATTCTGGGCATAATCTAGGAACCATCTTTTCTAGTTCGCCTCGATTATTAAAAGATGTTGATTTTTCCAGAGAAGTTGTTCTGCCTTCCCATGTATGATTATTCCAACATTTTGCAAGAATATAATGCATTTAATTTCTCCCAGACATAAAAATAATTGGCCAAAAAAATACAATTAAACTAACTACAAATAATTTCAATGAAAAATTATTTGTATACTTTGTTGAGTCAAGATTAATTAAATAATCAATGACTCCATCTAAAATAGTCGCAGATATTCCTGCACCAACCATCAAATAAACTGTGAGAAAAAATATCATTTTTGTCTTTCCTAAAGAAATGTTAATATAAACATAGCTAATATTAACCCAATGGTTGTAATCCAATGATTTATAATTTTTGTTCTGAATAACTTATCATTTTTATCACGACGAAAAGAAATGATTTCAAATGGCAATTTGATAAGTATTAAAATCGCAAATACTATATAAATTAGATTCATTTATTATCTTCATTTTCATAATCATCACGCAGCAAATCTCTCAGTGATGGCTTATAACGAGCAGGTTTTTCACTTTTGGGAGTAATGACAAAAGAGGACTTTGGCATACCTATTCTATCACGGGCGTTTGATTTCACAGCCGCCACTTTGCTGAAAACGTCTTTTTTCTTTGATCTGCTCATAATTTTCTCCAGTAAATTACATATAACAAAGTTTGGAATGATTTTCAACCTAAATTTTTAATTATAAGTAATTATTATTTTTACCTCAAATATACCAAATTTCTAGTATTTCACTTTGATCTATAATTTATTTTTGGGATTTGGTACTTATATACTTGATTCCTTACGCTGCAAAAGTTTCCTTTTCGATCACTTCGTACACCCAAACATGCTCATTTTTGTGGTTTAGAGCCATTGGGATGATCCAACTAAGATTAGGAACAATAGCCGGTAGCTCATCGAGGTGCCAAACCATCACTTGTTCTTGCTCCATTGTCTTAACTTGAGCGAGTTTTTCAGTGCTGAAAGCGTGGAAGAAATCCACTTGCCATTCAGGGTTCGGCCCCCTCGCCTTGAGAATCAAAAATGGTTCCCAATTCTCGATATAGACACCTGCTTCCTCTGCGAATTCGCGCCACATCGCCGCTGCGCTGCTTTCGTCAGGGAGGCCCAAGTCGTGATTGTCTATCCGCTTGCCGCCGATAGCGTTCCACTTTCCGACAAGCACCGCAGGGCCACGATTTTTAAGAATCAGCGCTACATGGTTCTGCTCTTCATCAAACAAAAATCCTGCCACGTACTTAATCATCGTTTCTTTCCTTCAAAAGAGTAATTCTCAATTATTTCATAAAATGTTGGATGATCATTGATGCCAGAAAGATTGATATACGCTGTTTGATCGTGCCATACTTTCATTAATTCACGATAACGTAATGCGTCTTCAGATATAAAATTCATAATTATTTATCTACAAAAATTTTTGCAGCATTTTTTACACTTTGGAATGGTTCTCGAATATATCGAATTGCCAATTTATTTTGATTAATCGCTACTAGTTGAACAGCTTCAGATGGATTCCTCAAATAACGAATACATTCTCCATCTTTTTGGACAGCAATCAATTGAACTTTTTCAGACGGATTTTTAATAACTTGAAGAATTCTTCCATCTTTATAATCCTTTGTTGATGTTGAATTAATTGCTGCAATTTGAATATCATCATTGGAATTATAAATCCATGCTAATAAACTCGGATCTTCATTTACTGCCGCACAAAGAGTATTAATTTCTTCAATGGATAAAATTAAAGAAATATTATCATTATAATAGCTTTTTTTAATAATTTCAAATGATTGTAAGTTCATACTACTCCAATTCATTAATAATTTTTAATAATTAAAAGCAATAGAAATAAAAAATGCCAAAATTTGTGAACATTGCAATAATACAATATATTGTTCAAGTTATACAAGATTTCACGGAAATAAATGTAAAACTCTTAAACATTTGTAAGTTCCAGTGATTCTAATTCGTTTAAGCAAATAAATTTTGTTCCTTTGATAATTTCAGTAACAGAAGCATGATAATGACCGCAAACCCAAAGTTTTGGTTGATAAGCTTCAAACATAGCAGATAATGCTTGACCAGTTCTCGTAGGATAAACAAGTCCGTCACCCATAATTGAATATTTTGACAATATTTTGGATGCAAACGGTCCAGCAGTATCATGAGTTAGCATGACATCTGGTTTGACTTTTAGATATTGCTCCATCGCAGTTTCAAGTTCTCTGATTGACAATTCTTCGTCTTCCCACCAAGTCCATCCAGGAATTCTAAATTGTTGATCAATGCTCCAACTTCCAGCCACCCAAAAAATCTTTATTCCGTCAATAATTTTTGATCCGAAGTCTCCTAAATGATTGGGGTGATTTTTTGCAGTATCAGGATTATCATGATTTCCTCTAAACCAAAATGCATTTTTTGGTAATATTAATTCTGGTGATTTTGGGAAGCCAACACCACAGTCGCCGATTTGAATACTTATTTCATTTGGATATTTATTGAGTATTTTACTATACTCATTCCATTTTCCATGAACATCGCCTATAATTACAATCATAATATTATCTTTTCCTTATGTATTTAATTGGACGACCATATTGTTGAACAGCAGCCATTTGCACAGCTTCGCTTGGTTTGTCGATGTATTTAATTGCACGACCATCTTGTTGAACAGCAGCCAGTTGCACAGCTTCGCTTGGCTTGTCGATGTATTGAATTGCATAACAATCTTGTTGAACAGCAGCCAGTTGCACAGCTTCGCTTGGCTTGTCGATGTATTGAATTGCATAACAATATTGTCGAACAGCAGCCAGTTGCACAGCTTCGCTTGGATTTCCGATGTATTCAATTGCACAACTATTTCGTTGAACAGCAGCCAGTTGCACAGCTTCGCTTGGATTGCTGATGTGGTAAATTGCATAACCATTTTGTTGAACAACAGCCAGTTGCACAGCTTCGCTTGGCTTGTCGATGTATTTAATTGCACGACCATTTTGTTGAACAGCAGCCAGTTGCACAGCTTCGCTTGGCTTGCTGATGTATTGAATTACCCAACCATTTTGTTGAACAGCAGCCAGTTGCACAGCTTCGCTTGGCTTGTCGATGTATTTAATTGCACGACCATATTGTCGAACAACAGCCAGTTGCACAGCTTCGCTTAGCTTGTCGATGTATTTAATTGCACGACCATATTGTCGAACAGCAGCCATTTGTACTTTTTCATTCATATATAAAGAATATCCTAAATAAATTTATTTGTCAATAAGAAAATAAGTGCTTTGTTTTGAATATTTTAAGACAGCAATTTAGCCACTAATTTGACATTAATTGTTGGATTGTCGATGTATGTAAAGTAATTTAATTTGTAAATTTTATTAACCTTCAAAAATAATGCTATTTGACTTGGCAATATCTGAAATAAGAGGTTCTGGATTTGTATTACTTGATTGAGTCCAATGTAACTTTCCTAATCTTAATTCTTCCAAGGCAATTTTGGCCATTAGATGATTAGGAATTTCTCCGCGAATGCCAAATTTTTGGCATATCGATTTTGAACTTCTAGCGCCATTCATTAGTTCTTTGGTTCTTTTGATAATTAAATGCGTGAGTGTGAATCGATTTCCAACAATTTTTTCGTGCTGTTCAATAGTCATTTATTCCATCCTAAGCTTGTCGAAACGACAGGCAATTGTTCTATAAAAATATTTTGGCATAATTTTGCAACATCTCGGTGTTCTTTTTGGACACCATCTTTGAGACGCTCTCGTAAATAAAAAATCCAACTTCTAATATTTCCAGTAATATACATTCTAGTTGTTGTTGCTTGAGGCAGTACAAATCTAGCGCATTCTTTTGCAATTCCTGATACAATCATTTCATTATATAATCTCATTGCGTCTACAAAATGATTTTCTATTTTAAACAAGAATTGATCTTTTATTTTTTCGTCTAGTGTGTCTAAACTATTTTGGCGATTTTTTGTATCTTGAGTTCTTAATTCAAATAAAGGAATACTTTCATTTAACAATCCAACATCAGCATATCGCTGGCTGAACTGTTGAAAACAAAAACTTCTGTGTCGTAAAATTTGAGTTGCAATTGCCAAGTGTGTTTCGACTTCTATTGTAATAGACGCTTGCTCAAAAATTGAAACGTGGCCTTCATCGAGACAATATTTTAATAATTTTGCAATATTTGGATTATTTTGATTATCTGGATTTGAAACTCTGGCAATATAAGTAATAACTTTTTCAGCATCTGGAGTAATTGAAATCAAACTTACTTTAGGTTTAAAAATTTCTCTATTCATTGTCCTCTATAATTTATGTTCAATTTTATTTAATAATTCAAAAAATGTATCCAATTCAAACATTAGTTCTTCTCCGTTATCTCCATCCCCGCCCAATTTCCAACAAAAGTAATCATTATGATCTTTATAAGCATGTTCCGCTAAAAATCTCATTATGCGCTCAGACATTGGATGATGATCTTGACCAGTACTACATCTATCGATTTTTGTCAAATTTAATTCAACTGCTTTTTGATAATCTTCCATTAAGACACTCTTTTATATCCCTTTTCAACTAACTCTCCGCAAGTCAAGCATGTATTTTGATAATAATCGATGCTTCCAGCAGGTTGTCCAAAAGCAGTCATGGTCAATGTATTTGTATTATTCCACTTACCACCATCAAAAGTATGTTTGTGTTTAGGCTCAGTTTCAATTAATCCCCAAAATAGTTTCATATATAACCTTTCAGAGCCAGCAGAAAGTGAATTCTACTGGCTCTGTGTTTGAATTTACTTTGTATTAGCAGTAGCTACAGCAGCCACAGAAGCAGCTTTGGCGCGAATTGACCCTGACCGCGACTTCTTCACAGCAGAAACAATCGAAGTTACGACAGGATTTGAGGTGGTTGCAACAGTTGGAACAACTTCAGCAACTACAGGAGTTACTGACTTTACTGGATTTGAAGCACGTTTCGCAGCAAGACGAGCAGCCTTAACTTCATCACTCAGACGAGGGCGACCGCGCTTGCGACCAGATGGCACCTTCGCAACCTTTGGTGTCTTTGGGAGACTTTGCTTTGTGATGGTTGCAATCTGGTTATTGATGTAATTTTCCTTGGCATCAAGTGATGCCAAATTTACACCAGCAGGCTTATTTTCCTTTAGCCAAGCAATTGCTTCAAGCTTGCTCATTGGAGTTGGAAGTTCAACCAGAACGATTTCTGTGTGTCCCTCTCCAGTAAGAATCTTGGTGCGAACAGCAGGATGATTTGCAAAACGGGCCTTATATGTGCCGTTGTGAAGAGTTGAGCCAGCGTGCGAAAAAGTGCGTGCATCCAATACAATACTCATAAATAATTTGTCCTTTATGGTTTGGAGCAACTTTGTTGCTCAGTTGAGGTTTTGCTCATTGGCCAATCAATCGTTGATCCAAGGCAATATTACAATACAAAATTAGTATAACAGAATCCAAATTGTTTGTCAATCAAAACGGTGCTTAGGTAGGCAAATAATAGCCAAACTTACCATTACTGCAAGAAATTCGAGGACAGGTATCAAGAAAAACCAAATGAATAGTACCAGAAGAAATCCAATAACCATTCCAAGTAGAAATTTCATATTTTCCTATTTTCCACTACAAATACAGTATACCAAAATCAAATCAAAATGTCAAGTATTTTTTAAGTTGAATAGAATCAACGCTTTAGATGCTCAAGAATTTCTTGCAAAGTTGCGCCAATTCCCATTAAAGCCCATAAAATAGAAAATCCCAAGCAAAATCCAGCCACAATAGGAGGAAAAAACGCCAAAAATGTACATGCAAAGATGAACAAAATAAAAGATAAATCGAACCATACATATTTCCACTTTCCACTTTCCATTTTTTCTCTCTTTCTCACTACAAATACAGTATACCAAAATCAAATCAAAATGTCAAGTCTGAATAAATACAATAGAGGATTTTAACAAATGGCCATAAAACAGACAAGCAAAATTGAAGTTCGCCACGGACTGCAAATAAATTTGCCGCAACTTTCTACTGGAGAACTTGGTTGGGCAATCGATTCTCAGAGACTTTTTATTGGAAATGGTGATATCGATGATGGAGCGCCATTTGTTGGAAATACAGAAATTTTAACAACAGTGTCTGAGGGAAGCGGAAATATTATCCCAGTTGCTGGAGTTCCAGTTGGTAGTCAAGATGGCATAAATAATATATTTTCTTTGCCTTCAATTCCAATACCAAATACTTTAATTTTATGGCAAAATTTTCCATTAATTCCTGGTGTTGGATATACCTTAATCGGAACAACAATAACATTTACAACTGTTCCAGCAACAACTGATAATTTGTTTTATCAATATTGGATTACATAAAAAATCAGATGGAGATTTTACTCTCCATCTTCTCTAAATACGTCATTGAATTTTGGCTCAATCATTCTCCAAATTGTTTGAGAAACATCTTTGCCATCCAATAATCCGAATAAAATAGATGAATACTCTTTGTTTTCTCCTTGTAAGAAATATGTTGCAATTTCCTTACGAGAATTAGTTTTTGGTTGCTTATTAAAAATAGATTCAGCCGTCATCAATATTTTGTAGAAATCATTGGATAATTGATCATCCCACTTGTTTAGCCAATTCTTGAATTCAATCGGCATTATTTTATCATTCAACCAACTATCAATAGTTTCATTTTTTCCATCACGCTTCAATTCCCAAATTGCTTTAGGATTGAGACCTGTAATAATCTTATGGAGGGTGCAATAAGTCAATTCTTTGATTTTAACTTTTAACCCATTTGAATAAGTTAAGACATATCCCTCAAAATTGGGTAAGTCTTCAGAAACACACTCAGATAAAGACTTGGTGTGGTCTTGAACGATGTTTAGATTAGTAATATCGCAATAATCTACAAGATTTTGACGTGATAATTCCTGGCCAGTTTCTTTATGAACTGCTCCCAAAATTACAAGTCCTTCAAAATCATATTCTACGACTATCCTATTAGATTTGAAAAGGATTTCTGATAGCAGAGTATAATTTTTTGGAAGAATCAAATTAGGATAATTTTTATGAAGCCATTCATTGGCCCAATTTGATTGGTCAGACTCAAAACTTCCACGAGTTGCAATATAATTTACACCATCCCAGTGATAAAATACTCCCATGCTCCCATCCATCTTTGATGTGATTAGAGGAATATCGTTGGGAAGATTCTCTTCCATAGTTTCAGGATGGCGAGTATCATTAATGTTCCAGAATTTGGAAAATGGACGACTAACAATTTCTAAAGTTTCAGTATTGTAAATCAATCCTCGGCAGAAATTTAACTCATTGCCCCATATCAAGTTTGGATCAAAGTTGGCTTTATGAGAATAGTTCAAAATTGCCAAAGGAAATTTGGAGTGAAATTTTCGAGAAATATATCCATCAGCAATTAATTGCTCCAAAGTCTCGACATTCAGCAGTTTATTTAAAACAATCATTTTGATCCTCTAATCTAGAACAGCAAATATAAACCTAAAAGTCAAAATAAATCATTTGTTTTCTTATGATTGTAGTTTGTCAATTAGAGCATAATCTCTCTCAATTTTGATCCCTTCTATTGCTTCTTTTTCCCAATTTGGATCGCTGAGCCAACGAATTGGAAATGATAAATAACATCCACGTTTTTTATTAATGAAAAATAATTTATTATTATAATCTAATTCAATTACATCAAAAATAGACACACATTTATTGTTCCATGAATATCCCAAAATTTTCAATTTGAGTTCTTGAAATTTTTTATAAATTATAGAAACTTCGTTATTAATTAATTGATGATCTTTCCCCACCAATTGTAATGCTCTCGTTAATTCGTCTGGAATCATTATCTCTTCTTTATTAAAAGGGCTGGCAACTTGGAATATGTTATTAAATATAATATAAACGCTGGAACGAAAGCACAAGGTAAAAGTCCCAGTATAAAACAAAAAATCAAATTTCCCAAATATAAATCGTTATAGAATAACCAAGATTTACTGAAAAAATACGTGGCTTCAATTGTAGAAATTAGATATAAAATTACTAAAAATAAAATCATAAAACTCTCCATTATTCACTTAATTTTTTTATGAGATATTCATTTTTATCTCGTTTAATTTGTTGTTCAATTAATTCTTTCCAGTTTTCCTGAAATAACCATTTAGTAGGGATATTCATTTCATTTCTATATGGGATCGGAATATTCCATCGATATTCATTTCCACTAATAAGTCCATCAACTTTAATCCAATTTTTATCAGCATGTATATAGTTGATATACCCATCATTATAAGGAAGATTATATTCCTTATTTTGAATATGGCAATACCAGTTAAACAGTTGACGAATTGCACATGCAATTTTTCCACTTCTAGTATAATTTAAAGTTAATAAATTTGAATTGGTCAAATCGTCTTCACAAATATTAAACATTAAGAAAAATCCTCATCTGTTGGTTTATAATTCTTATTTAGCCATTTTAAAAGAAGGAGAAATCCTCTTCGCGCTACTCGCGGAATTTCTGGAGCAATAACAATGCCTTCTTTGATGTGCAAACCTTTTCCAGAGACAGTTTCATTTCCAGAAGATAGTTTTGCAAATATTTCAGGATCAAATTTTCCGTGATAAAGAATTGGCACCCAATGATCTTTCAAGAACTGTTTTCCATAAATTCTGTTAAGATCAAGAACTGAATATTCCTTGCCATTTACAATAAAACGAAATAGCTTCAGAATTGGTTTGGTTTGACCATATGTAAAATTCTTTTGGCAAGGAATTACTTCTCCAACCAATTGAACATCTGATTTGTATAGTTCTGGAGCATTTGACTCAAGAATTTCGCATTTAACAAAATTAATTAGACCAGAATTTTCCAGTGCTTGCCAGTAGAGATTCTTTGCATCCTGTTCAATGATCAAATCTCTGGAATTGAATCCTTTGCTAGACACTCCAATTTCTCCAGTTTTAGAGAAAAAGACATTGATTTGCGTTCCGTGCAACTTTTCGCTGCAAATTACAGCTTCATTTTTATCAAATTCATCAGCGAACAAACGAAATTGTTCAACATCGTGATGAGCGACTTTCGGTGCAAAATTTAAAGTATCGACAGATTTTACAATTCCGCTCATATTATAAGGAATTGGAGGTTCATACTTTGAAATACCAAGTTTTTCTGAAATGTCAATATCCAAAGGAATATCTTTGACAGAATTCCATTCAGGAACTTGCTCCAATACCCATTCAATAGGAAGGGAAATTCCGTCTGATGGTTCTCCTCTCAGTTTGATAGCTTTGACTCTATTTTTCTCTGATCCAGTAAGATAACTGATTCCAGTTTCAGAATTTACATATTCGCCTTTCAAAGAATCAGGCAAAATTGCTCGTTCTGGTGCGAAGACAATAACATCACCGTCTTGATAATTTCCTTTAGCAACCACAAGTTGATTGAAATTGCAACGAGCAATTTCCATTCTATCTGCGTTTGGATGTGGAAGCAATTGAATTTTACAAGCAAAAGTTCGCCACAAAGCCATAATAATATCCTCTTATTCTACCATGCATTCGCATGGTTTTTCTGTAGTTTGATCTTGACAACCTAATTTATAGACACTAGTATCATGCTGGGAATGATCATTGGCAAGACAAGCAGGACATGCTGTTTTTGTATATTGATAAAAATCTGCAACTTTTACAGAACTAGCAGTCATATTAAGTGATTCATATATGAATTCTTTACAAGCCACGATCATTTCTTCTTCAGAATCATATCCATCTAGCCATAAATCTACAACAAATTTTGCCATTTTATTTCGCCAATTTTTGTATTAAGATCAAATCTTTCATATTTTCTTCGTGATTGAAGCGGTAGTCATATTTACATCTGCCGCAATGAGCAGTAATGATTATTTTAAATTTATCATAATTAAAATTCACTTCTGAGGTTAATGACAAAGAACTATCCAGTACCCCACGACGGTCTACATTGATTTTTGCTTCTTTAGCCAAAAAATCATCCATTAGAATGTTCCCATATGATTTTGCAAGTTTATCTTCTTCTACATTAAGCATAAATTTGCAATTTGGGCAAGGAACCACTGCGTTTCCTTCCATTTAAAAATCCTCCAATGCTTCACAATCAGGGCATCGACCAAATCTATTGGTTGCAATGAATTTGCAATTCTTATCATGAACAGTAGTCCATTCATTGATAGGAATTAATTGATTTTTAAAAACTGGTTGAATTGGTAAATTATTTTTGAGCCACACTTGTTTTACAACTTGTGGACGGTCATCCCATATTTTAATAATTTGCTCTTTTGGGACAACATTAAGTAATTGGTCCAAAATTTGTTGTTTCACGATATAATCGTGATTATTATCCCACATGTGGCGCATAAAAATAAAATCAAATTTTACACCATGTTTAGTAAGTGAAGTGATGGTATCATCTCCGCAAGTGCTATGCCGACCAGAAACAATAATAACAGTATTTCCAGCATCATGATATTTATTAACTTCATTGATGATATTTTGAAAAGGTTTATCTAACAACACTTTGCTTTCATCATATGGGCTGCGGATTCCATGGCAATCCATCAAAGTTCCATCCACATCAGACAACACTATTTTCTTTGAAAGATCAATGGGCAATCTACCAGACATAAGAAATTGACGATGAATTACAGCCGTTCCCACATGTGATTTGCCAATTCTTTTTGAATCACGCAAAATACACTCTTCCATTGGAGTTTGCATTCGATAAATATCAAATTCTGCTTTATGACGAGCGAAATTACGCCATCCATCGACAGTGTTTGAATTTAAATGAGTATTATCTAATATTACTGATTTATTTTCCTTTAAAGCTTTATCAACTCTGCTTTTTTCAACCAAAGAAACAAAGCGTTCAAATTTTCCGCCTTTTGGGGCATTTGGTTCATCAGCCAATTCGATGCGTAAATCATCACGATTTATTCTAATATAATTGGGATGATCCTCGACATATTTTTTAGCAAAGGTTGATTTTCCAGATCCTGATTCTCCTTGGATCAAAAGTAATTTTCGAGTGTGTGCCATATTATATTCCTCTTAAATTAAAAACAATTTTAATAGATGTTCTGGTTGTTTCATTCTGGATAAACTAACACATCCCAATTCTTTTGCAAATTCTTGATTTAGTTTGACATTTGAAGAGCATAAAAGATATGCGATAGTTTTGAAAGTCGTTCCATCATGGCATAATTTCCCCCAGATATTCTTTTTCGTATCTTCATCCAACACTGGAAGATTATTAAAATCTATGATATCTCCTTTTTTATGATTACAGGCAGAACACATTGTTTGAAGATTATTCAATGTGGTTGGCCCTCCAAGTGATTTTGGAAAAATATGATCTTGAGTCAATAACACATATCGATATCCAATTTCGTTGGACCTATCTTCAACTTTTGCGTAAACATTGAAATGAAATCCATCTCGTTTGCCAGCAGTTGCTTCTTTTTGTCTCTCCAATCTTACTATAGTGGCAGTAATTCCACACAAGACACATTTGCAACTTCTTTTAATACATTTGATTCTGGTAGAATCAGTGCTGCCATGATATAAATCATTTTCAATTTTTACTGCAACTTCTCCAGAGAATTCTAGAAATTCTTCAAATGAAAATTCAGCGGCCACTGACCATTGAACATATGATTTATTTTTTGTCATTTATTTTACTTTCCAGAGCTACATATTCAAGTTGTGTTATTTGTTCATTTATTCTTTTTACATATGCACTAGCAGAATATGTTTGTCCAACTTTCCATTCTTTAAAATCAAAAAAATACACTAAAGAATTGCTGCCATCTTTGTTTGAAACGATAGCATTAATTGCCCATGGAGTATGGCAAAACTTTTTATTAAATTTGCAATCAACTACTGTAAATATAAAACTACTCGGGGAAGCACTAGAACAATTTGGTATAGAAACACTATTTGCTTGCATTACTGAAAGAAAAGATCGAACTTTTTCTCTTTCCATATTCTTTTGATATGCCTCTGGCATTGAAGCAATTAAAGGTAGCTCTTTTCCAGTCAAAGAAATTGTTTGCAATGCAGCCGCTGCGACTGCCATCTTAATATATTCTCTGGCTTCACCAGAAAATATCAAAGATATTAGAGTACAAAAATATTCACGAATCTTTTGACCATTTTCAAAATCTTCAAGTGTGAGGTTAGACTTGTCAGAATTTAGAAATGCTCTTATTAAAGAAACATTAGTTGGCTTTGAATCATTTTCTGATACGATATTTTTTGGGTTATCAAAAGAAATAAAAGATGCATTTCGTGTATATAAGTGGTTTACTCTCTTGACATATACGCCATTGATTCTTTGAGCTGCTACAGCAGCAGCCCAAACTTCATCTTGCGGAAATATTTTGTCGATCATCTTTTCCTTTCACTATTTGATATTGATATAAATTAGCTGATCAGAATTGCCAAATCGTTATCTGGATCGAGTGGATTGATCTTTCCATCAGGACGAATGATAATGTGAGTGCCCTCACCGCGAATAGTATGAGCCATGCCAACAGTTATTTCAGTCTGAATTGGCTTGCGTTCTTGATTCTCTGACGATACAACAAGATTTGATTTCTTCATTGTTTATTCCCCTTTGATTATGGTAGAATTTGTTGGAAAATCTTGATACTACGCTGATACGCTAGTTGGTATTGCACAGAATCCCAAACAAACTGTACAAAATCTTGTGCTATATACAAAGATACATGTTCTGACCAAACTTTGGCAGCAGTGGACGCTTTATGATAAGTTTTTGGCGAAATCTGCTTTTAAATTGCATTTGGATTTTTACTACACCTAAAACTCCATTTATCTTACAAATATAGTATATCAACGTTTAAGAGTAAAGTCAATAAGAAAATAAGTGCTTTGTTTTGAATATGTTAAGATAGCAATTTAGCCACTAATTTGACATTAATTGTTGGATTTTTTATGAATTGAATTACCGCACTATTTTCTTGAACAGCAGCCAGTTGCACAGCTTCGCTTGGCTTGTCGATGTATTGAATTACCGCACTATTTTGTTGAACAGCAGCCATTTGCACAGCTTCGCTTGGTTTGTCGATGTATTTAATTGCACAACCATCTTGTTGAACAGCAGCCATTTGCACAGCTTCGCTTGGCTTGCTGATGTATTCAATTGCACGACCATTTTGTTGAATAGCAGCCATTTGCACAGCTTCGCTTGGATTGTCGATGTATTCAATTGCCCAACCATTTTGTTGAATAGCAGCCATTTGCACAGCTTCGCTTGGATTGTCGATGTATTCAATTGCCCAACCATCTTGTTGAACAGCAGCCAATTGCACAGCTTCGCTTGGATTTCTGATGTATTCAATTGCCCAACCATCTTGTTGAACAGCAGCTAGTTGCACAGCTTTGCTTGGCTTGCTGATGTATTCAATTGCACAACCATTTTGTTGAACAGCAGCCAGTTGCACAGCTTCGCTTGGCTTGCTGATGTATTCAATTGCACAACCATTTTGTTGAACAGCAGCCAGTTGCACAGCTTCGCTTGGCTTGTCGATGTATTGAATTGCATAACCATTTTGTTGAACAGCAGCTAGTTGTGCTTTTTCATCCATATATAAAGAATATCCTAAATAAATTTATTTGTCAATAAGAAAATAAGTGCTTTGTTTTGAACAATATAATGGCGGGCTAATTTAGCCCGCCATTATGATTATCGAAGTAAAAATTTACTTAGAAACCAAGCTGAATTCACTGCCGTAAACGTCTCGACGGCTCACGCTATACTTTGCACGACCATCAAGAGTCTTTTCAGAGCGAACTCGAAGACCAAGAAGACGAAGTTCACTCAATCTTGCACGAAGATTTTTGATCCCGAACAAACTAAGTGCTTGCTTCTCTGTTAGTGTGCGATTTGTACCCCTAAGATAGTTGTGCAAAAACGCAGTCTGTGTTCCTTGAATATTTGTAAAAGCCATAATTTAATTCTCCTTTAATATATGTTTCTATATATATAATAGTAACAAGTTTGATGCATGATGTCAAGTAAAAAGATAAATAGATTTGTAATTATTTTATAAGGTGGTGCAAAATGTATACAGTTATCATAATTTTGGTTTTATTGGTAGTAGCAGGAGCAATTGTTAAGTTTATTAGGTCCGAGGAATCAGAAGAAACTGAAAAATCAGATTTAAAAAATTCTGCTACAAAAGTTTTTTTGGTTGCAGAGCAGGAATTAATTGATATTGCGACCCCAGCAGCGAAAGAAGTGGTCACGGCTGCAAAGACAAAAGTAAAAAAAATTGTGGTTGAAACAGTTGCAGAGATTGAAAAAGACGCGATTAATGCTATTGCAAACAATACTGTAATTAGTAAAACAAAAAAAGCAAAAACTACATCCAAAAAGAAATAAAAATGGAGAGTTTAACTCTCCATTTTTATTTCGCTTTTACTTCTACTTTGAGTGGGTATTTTGCAACTTGCGCAGATACCAACACTAGGTCCTTCAGATGAGTGGCTAATTCTTTTGATATTCCGCTCACAGCAATACCTGACCCAGAATCATTAATAACTGTAGTTAATGCAACAGCATCTTCAATTTCATAATTGAAAATTTGGATTAATGTTTCTGCAACAAAAACAGCAGGAGTGATTTCGTCATTGTAATAAACTACCTGATATAGAGTTGGTTCTTTTACATCAATATTAATTTTTACCTTTTTCAAAGTATTTACTGTCATTATATCCTCTTTCAGTTTATTTTAATTGTTTATGGTATTAGCGTATCTGAAATATTTCTATCAAGAAGTTTTTACTTTTTCTTTGAATGTAGTGAATTCAAATTTGGGTATAGATTTTTTATCTATACAACTTTCGTCAAATATTAATTTAAAAATTCCACGTTTTTTATATTCAGGAAGTAAAAATAAATGATCTGACATTATTGAATCACACAATCCTTTAAGGCCACGAACTCCAGTTTTATTCATTTTTGCTTTTGCGGCTAATTTGGCAATAAATTCATCAGTAAATTCTATATCAATATCATCAATTTCAAAATAAAATTTATATTGAAAAAGCATATTATTGTCTAAATCTGTTAAAACTTTAATTAATTCTTCAGTACTCAATGCAGTAGTATATGTATGTAATGGAAATCTTCCAATAAATTCAGGAATTATTCCATATTCAATAAAATCTTCTGTAGAATATTCTGTTTCTAAAGTTTTATTATTTATAGGAGCATCAGTAAACCCCATTCCTGATTTCTTTTTCAATCTATTAATAACTATTTCATTTAATCCCTCAAATGCCCCGCCGCAAATGAACAATATATTTGTTGTATCAACTTCGACTAATTGGGGAATAAATGATTTTTTAATTGAAGGCGATGGAATTCTTACAATAGATCCTTCTACCATTTTTAATAATGCAGCTTGAACTCCAGATACATGTTTGTCGCTTGTGCTACTTCTAGTTTTTCCAGTGGCAATTTTATCTATTTCATCAATAAAAACAATTCCTTGTTGAGCAGCTTCAATATCACCATCTGCATTAGCAAGAAGCCGAGAAATGATAGTGTCTACATTTTCTCCAATATAACCAGCTTCGGTCAATGTAGTAGCATCTATTGATACGAAGGGAACATTTAAAAATTTAGAAATTGTTTTAATGAGAAGAGATTTTCCACTTCCGCTCGGTCCAGTGATAATTAAATTACTTTTGTCTAATTGTGTATAATTAGTTGTTTCATATAGCATTCTTTTATAGTGATTTACTATACTAACGCTCAATGCAATTTTTGCTTCTTCTTGCCCAATAACATTCTTATCAAGAAATTTTTTAATTTCAATGGAATTTAATTGAGGAATAATTTCCTCAGATATTAATTCAGATTCTTGCTTAATTTCTTTCTCTTTAGCTTTTTTTTCTGAAGGTTTACTATTTTCTAAAAGACCATTGAAAAGTAACACACATTTATCACAAATTGAAAATTCTCCACTCACGAGAATTTTGGAACTTTCGGCCCTAGTTTTGCCACAGAAAATACATTTAATATCTAGATTAGTATTTTTCATACATAGTCGCTTTGAATAAAGGAAATTTAATAAACTTATACGCTAAGAAAAACCACATACTACATAAACAAATTAATAAAAATACCAATATACTGAAAATCAAAGTATTCTGGCATAATAGTGATATACTTATAAAAATAGATATTGGTAAATGTTTCAAAATTGAAAGTAACATTCTTGCTAATTCTCGCTTATGAAATAAATTGAATCTATACTTATTTATCGTAAAGTAAAAATTTTACAGTTTTACTAAAATAGCTGTTGCATTGTCATAAATTCCGGCTTCTTTAGTTAAGCTTCTAGCAGTTGCGGTTGAAATTTTTGCAATGATATTATCAAAATTAGATGAAGAATGGCCAGGATCAGTTAAGCCATCAGATGCACATAAAATCCAGCTATTTTTATTTAATTCGATTTCAAAAACTTCTGGAGTTCGATTTAAGATATTATCTAAACTTCTGTCCCCTAATGCTCTGGACATTTGTAAGCCGGTGCTATCACGACCTTTGCTTCGATCAAATAAATATCCATCAGAAATAAATGCTTTGCCATCTTTTATAGCAGCATCAGCTTCTGCTTTATTTGATCGAACATTGTGCTCTGGAGCAATCCAAATATTTTCTTCTGCATCTTTAATAATCACAGGGCTATCGCCAAGAATGGCAACGTATGCAAATTTTTGATCTTTGTCGATCAAAACCAATGATGCAGTGCTTCCGCAATAATGATTTTGTGTTTTTTTATCAAGTCTATTAATTACTTTTTCCATTGTTAAATAATAAGAATAAGGATTATTCTTCAATAATGCCCGAAAAATATATGGGGTATGTTTTGCAGCATACTCAGAAGTCCAAGAATCACCATGACCATCAAATACTCCAAGAATGGTTTCTCCAGAAGTCAGCTTCTGGACAAAAAATCTATCCTCTTGATATGGTCGTGATTTTTGCTCAGTATGCCATGTAATATTCATTCAGTTGTCCTCATCTTTATTTTGGTTAAGGAAATATTTTGTAACGTAATTTTTAAAGTTCTAATTGGATTTTCAACATATTTTAGTATGAAAATCCAATAATTGTCAGCAGATCGACAGGATTTGGAATAACGTGATATCCCTTTTTCAGTTCATGATTTAATTTGTCACTAAAAAGTCGTTCAGCTTCCCAAAGAGATACTGGGATGTCAGTTTTTGTGCCATATGTCAAATGCTTTCCGCGTCTGCCATATTGAAAACATACAGTAAACTTATTATTTTCAGCCGACACGATTTGAATGTAATAAACTTTATCGTGGTTGCCAATATCATTGTGCAGACTGACTGCTTTTTCAATCATTTTTGCTCCAATCTGTATTAATTATATCATATTTGATTGTTCAAGTCAAGTTTTTCATAGATTTTATTGTGAGTCTCATTCACTCGTATAAAAGTAGTGTTTTCAGATAGATGAGACAAATTTTTTGTGTTTGTATACGTGCAACAACTGCGAATTCCACCGAGACAGTCCAAAATGGTATTTTCTACTGGGCCACGAGCAGGAAGTAAAATATGCCGTCCTTCGCTTGTTCGATATTCTGCCATTCCATTATTGTGTTCTCTCATTGCTTTTTCGCTGCTCATACCGTAAAATTCTACAAATTCCTTGCCATCTTTGATAAATTTTTTTGCTTGAGTTTCATCATGACCAGCAAGCATTGAACCAAGCATTACAAAATTTTTACCATACATTGCCCCAAATGCTTTGCAAACATCTCCGGGATTTCTGCATCCACCATCACTACAAATAAATGCATCCAGTTCATACGCAGCTTCTGAACATTCTAAAATTGCGCTAATTTGCCCGTAACCAATTCCTGTTTTGACTCTTGAAAGACAGCCTGATCCCCCGCCAATCCCTACTTTAATAATGTCTGCTCCTGCATTAATTAGTACAGCAGTCTGCTCAGGAGTAACAACATTTCCTGCCATAATAGTTACAAATGGATATTCATCACGAAGTTTTTTAACAGCATCAACAAATGAATCTCGATATCCATTTGCAACATCGATACAAATTTTGTCTATACTTAGCTTATTTGTATTTACTTTTTTAAGTTTTTCCCACTCATCTTTGCTGGTTCCCAATGTATACCAAGCGTAGTCACAAGCAATTTTAGTATTAAAAAAGTTTTTAAGCTCTTCAATAGAATAATACTTGTGAATTGCTGTCATAATATTATGCTTTGCCAAAGCATTTGCCATTTCAAAACTTGCAACAGTCGTCATATTTGAAGCAATTATGGGAATTCCACTCCAAGTTGCTTTGGAATGAGGAAATTTAAAATTTACATTTAAATTTACGTCTTTTCTAGAATCTAAAGAACTTGATTTCGGCACAATTAATACATCATCAAAGTTAAGTTTTAAATCATTAATAATTTTAGCCATTATACTCCATTTCAATATTGTTTGGAGATACTCCAATTTTAATTAAAAATTCGTGCATATTAAAATTATCCATAGACGTATATCCTGTAATAGACTCTCCTATAAAAGAGATGTGCCATTCATCATAGTCATTAACATATTCATCTTTGAGTCCCAGTTCTTCTGCATAATCCATATGATTTAAAATCATATTTGCTTGCTCACAAGTTAAATTTTGTGTTTTTATAATGAATGAACTTGAACTACTGTTGCTTACAAAGCCTTTGCGTATTTTTGCCATAATTATCTCCTTTAACCATCGTACCACGCTTCGCTGTAAGTAGCCAATGGCATATCTTTTCCTAAAGAAGATATAATAAGATTTTTAACTCTATCTTTAAATTCCAACCTCGTTTCGTTATCTTCTGTGGCATCCCACGATAGCCCAATATATTTATCATCGTCCCCAGGAGTCGAAATTACTTCAAGACCGGATTTTTTCAGATCACTCTCTTTTACATTTAACTCATCAAATTTATAATCTTCAATAAAAGTTCCATAGATTAAAAAACTCGATGAACTTGAATTGCTTACGAAGCTGCTCCGAATTTTCATTTATAATACCTCCAAATTAACTAATTTTGTTTTGCAAATAGTCACATCATAAATCTGGCAACTTCTGCAATGTTTTTGAGTTGAACAATTTGAGCAATCACTGGATGATTTTATTAATCCATCTCTCCATTTTATCATTTTGGTATGAAACCATACATCATTTAAAAAATTATTGATATTTTTCATATCGATACCAGTTTCCCAACCTGGGGTTCCAGCAGCAAAACTACACGGAAATACTTCAGAATTCACGTCAATATAAATTGAAGTGTATGTTGACTCACAACAAATAATGGAGGGAATGCACTCAGATGGCAATGTTTTCAACGCCATTGGAGCAGAGCATGAATCCATTCCAATTGCAACATTTTTCTCTCTGGCATAATCCATTAATTTTTTATAATCTTCTAATTTTTCCACTGGATGAAATTTATTTCTAGCTCCTTTCGGTTTGAGCAATAGAAAAACAATTGCTTTTAATCCAGAGAGACTTTTATCTTCCCCACCATTTTTTGACTCGAATACTTTATCAATCAAATCAAAACATTTTGATAGTGTCTCTTTGGATAGAAGGGCGTGAATATTCACCTGAGTTAACCCAGCATCAGTTAGTGCTTTTACAGTATTAAAACAAATTTTGTCAGAATAATGAGAACACGCCACAGCCCCACAAAACTTTGCTAACTTATCTGCAATTTCTGGAGTAATTCCCATACCATTAACTGTCAAATTCGGAATTATTCCCAATGAACGACTATAGGATAACATATTCCATATATCTGGGTTACTTTCAATATCACCTAACCCCAATGCTACTTGGTCTACATTCCCAAGTAATTTCAAAATATGTTTGAATTCATTCAATGACATATTTGTGCCTTTTGCTGTGTTTGTTTTATAACACCAAGCACAAGGTTTGCTTTTTGTAATATCACCATCAGGAGAAAATCCATTACAAATAGTAGAAATTTCAATATCAGCAATAGATGGGCCATCAGGAGACATTGGTGGGTCTTCATCAATGGTTTTTCCATATTCAATTGTTAAACCAGTTTTGCGGTCAAAAATGCGATTGTAATCGGGAAACGAAATTTTTTTAATGCGATTCATTATTCTTCCTTTATGAGCTAATTGTTTCGCTGATTGTGCTACAAGTCAAATCTTCGTGCAGTTGTTCTCTTATAAGATCATGAACTCTATTTTTGAATTCTTTTCCAGTTTCATTATCTTTAATTGAATCCCAAGGAAGACCAATATATGCGCCGCCGCTTTCATAATCATGATAGGTATTTAATCCTTCTAAATTTTCAAGAAGTTCATAAATTCCATCGTCATCTGGAAAATCTTCTTCTGGTCCACCGCATAATAGACTGCGCAATTTTGATCCGTCGATGTTAATACCATAAATCGAAAAACTTGTTGAACTTGAATTTGATACAAAACCATCTCTAATTTTCAATTTAATTCTCCTTTAATTTAATTTTCCAAAGCCATGAACTATTAATGTATATAATGTTTTGATGGGATGGCAAATACATTCTTTGATTAATTCCCAAGTCATAAAAGTAACGATAAATAAAAAATAGAAAAAATTGCCCAATTTAACTCTCCAACTTTACCATAAGTAAAGGATTTTTATATTTTTCGACCATTTCTTCTAAGTCAAATATGGTTTTAATTGATATATTGTTTGTAGCTGTACGAGCCATATTAATAGCAAGCCATTCATGGTTAGTAAAATTCATGCCAGAAGGAAGAGTTCTTGGTCTTCGTCTGAACAGGTATTCTTTATTGTCTCCGATTAATATCGAAAGCAACTTTTTGGATTTTTCAAGTCTTTGTTGTGGAGTGCTAGTCATGCAGTTTTCAATGCATCTTTCTTATTTTTTTTAGTTATATACCCAATGCCAACACTCGTTAAATCAGTAGCAAAAAACCAAATAAGCCACCAATACGGCACAGAAATAGTTGCAGTTAAATTCAACACCAAAAATATTACAGAGAAAAATGGAAATGCAAGTCTAAAATATGATTCTGTTTGTTTGATAATAATCGATCCCATAATTTGATCTAGAATAAATAACGGGACTAGCCACCACCACGATATAGCTACTACTGATCCAAATTTCAATAGAAGAAAAAAGTCTCCGAAATATGGAAATGCGAATTTACCTAAATTTTTCATTATGCCCTTTCTGAGTTTTCAATCATTGCTCTTACAAGTTCAATTTGAATTTGCAGGATATGACGAATGTTTTGATATGCACTTTCCTGTTCTGGAAAAGTCTTACGAGCAGCTTTGAGCATAGGAAAAATGTAAGTTTCAGATTCTTCAATGTATGACTTTTGTTTTGTAATACTGAAAACTCCATTCATTGATTGGTGATTGTGCATACGATCAATTCCCTTCGCTAAACTTGCAATAGGATCAGCAATCATCGCAGAATAATATTTATCTAATGGTTTCTTTACTCCAGAAACTTGATTGGTCATTAATTCAACGCTGAAAGCAATACGCGCCCCAAACATTTTTTCTATTTCTGAAATAGTAACGCCGCAATCTTCCACTACATCGTGCAGCCAGATTGTTGCTAGAGTTTCTTCTGGAAACATATATGAATTGATCAAAGTTCTGGCAAAGTTTGTCTGAGATACTTGATGTTGAAATTCTGGCGTGATCTTATCTTTACGCAATCCAACATGTTTGCTTTGAGCAAAATTCATTGCACGAACAGCAGTAAAATAATTACGACCAAGTTGCCAATGTCGTATCGCAATTCTGATCTTTTCAAAATCTTGCTTCATTGGTTTCTCCTATCGTTCCAGCAAATATTCAATTGCTCTATCTTTGTCCAAAACTGCCATTGTGTACCAGCCTCTACCAGTTGAAAATTTTTCTTGAAAAATATATACAGTAGAAAACCAATGGGAATTGTGATAGCCTTCAAAATAATTATTTGACAACTTTTTCAATGGAACTGGAAATATTTTAAATATTCTCTTACATCGTTTTTCGGTTATAGTAGGGCTATTCCGAGCCACTACTATTGTTGCCAATTCATTGAGTCTTTCAGTAAAATCATGCATAGATAACCATCACAAATCCAGTATAGCAAATCTGAATATAAATGTCAATGATTTTTAAGTTATTGAAAATAAAGAAGATATTTCATTGCCAGAGATTTCCACCGTTTCACTCTGGAATTTTTGGGCCCGTTTGCCATTGACCAAACGATTCGTGGTGCCAAACCCTTGCGTCTACTTTCGCTTGCTTTATCCTTCTAACCATATTAAGAGGCAATTATTATCTGCAAGCATGTCTATTCCACCACAATGAAATTTTTGAAATTGGAGAATAATCTAGAAAAATACTGGTTGCCATCCTCACCAATTTCACCTGCTGGTCACATTATATTTGTTTGAAGCATTAAGTATATAATAGCAAATCTTGATATAAATGTCAAGAAAATTATATCAACATACAATGTTCGAGAATTAATTGATAAAAACTAGAATCAATATCAACAAGATATGATTTGCTATCAGTCCATACTTCTTTATTTTCATCTACTGGAGTGTTGAAAATATCAGTCAATTCAAAATCATTAGGAATAGGATTCAACGCATCATTCAACAAAGAAATTAAATCATTTCTATTTTTACATGCAGCTAACCCAGCCAAAAAGGTTGGTTCTAAGGTATCTTCTGCTGAAGTACTAGATAATATATCTTTTCTGTTCATTAATATTGTAGTAATTACAGATTCATAATCATAATCTGATATATGATATTTACTCATGATATTGTTAAAAATTTCTAGACTAGTTCCTAATTTTTCAAATTTAATTGCCCAAATGTCTGCTGCGGGGCACACTGCTATTTTTGCTCCATCGAATGGCAACACCAAAAATACGTCTCCAAATCCGGATGCAATATATTTTTTAGTTGCGCAAATCAAACTTCTACTTCTCTTTGGAAAATTTCTCCAACTTGGCAAATTGTCTAATAACACCGTATAATGATTTGATGTATTTTGGCTTTTTCTTTCTATCAATTTCGGATCAGATAGCATTATATCCGAAAGAGTATTTTTATTTGAAAACAGTCCTTTAAATATTGCATGACCAGTGCTAAAAGCAGCGATAGCTTCTGAAGCATTTTCCTTCATAGCAGCAAATATTTGAGCAGAAGAATAATCATTCTGATCAACATATTTGCTTCTTTTATCTCCGTTTTTAATTTCTGAATATTTCATTTTTAATCAATTGGAAATTTAATTAAGTTCATATTGTATTTATTTCAAATTTAAAATTGGTAAAAAAGATGATGCTTTTACATTATAGCAAAATGAAGGAGAATTCCAATCTGGATCATAACGTTTTCCATTCCAATAAACTACCCAGTGCCATCCACGAGCGTTTTTTGGATATCCTTTAATATTTTTATGAGGGATTTTGGCAATTGCATATTTTGGAATATATGATAATCTAAGTAGTTTTTTGGGAGTTTTATATTTGAATTTTTTAAGAACTTTAACTAATTCCTTTGTTATAGTTCCATGTGAATGACCAATATGTTTAATACTTTCTTCCAATGACTGTTTTGTAATCATTGCTAAACATGCTTGACCACACAACAATGAATCTTTTGGCTGTCTAATATGCTTAAATTTTTTAATCAATCTTTTTCACCAGTTTTTATATTAAAATAATTTTGAGATACAATTTTTAAAGAAATATAATCACTATATACTGTGGGATCGTCTTCACAATCAATATTAATTGATTCAGATAAATTGATTTTTTGTTCCTGCTCCAATTCCTGTATCACAAGTAACAGTTGTCATTTTATATCCTTATATCCTTTAAGTAAATTATCATATGCTTTTTTGCCCCAAAGTTCATTCGTTTCTGGTAGCTTGTATAACGGAAAAGCATGTAAAAACTTCATATAAATTTGTTTTCGTGCAACAATAAAATCTTCATCAGATACGAATGAAAATTCCTTGCGAATATTATTTCCATTTTCCATAAATTTATCGTATGAATCAGCAAAACCACTCAGATCAAGATCAAGAAAAAGTTTATAGTCGTTAGAAAATCCAGGATAATATTCAAACGTTGGGCTTGCATGAATGTGATCTACTGTTCCCAAAATCATGGAAAGGACAGCATTTTTATAATAAGAAAGTTTTGCCTTTTCATGATTCATAAAAAGTTCAGCGCTCTGAATTACATTGACAGAATCAGGAATGAGATTATAGTGTTTTTCACTTTTGGTTTCAATAACTGATCCAGTGTTATAAACTGAATCATGCCAAAAAATTGCGCTTCTAATTATGTTTGGGGCAGTAGCTAAATGTTGTAATTCATCTAATCTTCGCAACATGGTTTCGATATGATCCCAAGTGTGATATGCGCGATGCCGCTCAGAGTATGCTTGATTTAAAATAAACCAAGAAGAGGAGCTATATGAATACTGAATATTCAACCAATTGTCATATAAATAACTCATTTAAACCTCCAACATTCTATTTAGAGCAATGTTTGCCCAATGTTTAACGCTGTCTTTAACTTTGATATGATTGACAACTTTTCCATCAACAAGATTTTCCAATACCCAGCATAAATGCTGAGGAGTGATTCTGTACATTGTTGTGCAAAGGCATCCACAACCAGAGTCATCCAACGTAATAATATGTTTATTTGGAAATTTTTTAGCTAACCTATTTACCAGATGTATCTCAGTTCCAATTGCAAAAGATGATCCATCAGGAGCAGATTCAATCAAAGAAATTAATTTTTCAGTGGAGCCAATATCGTCAGCTTTCTCGCAAACTTCTATTCTACATTCAGGATGAACAATGATTTTCATGTTGGGATACTTCTCACGAATTGTTTCAACGTGAGAAGGAAGAAATCTCTGATGAACTGAACAATGGCCTTTCCACAAAATAATTTTTTTGAATAGAAAATTCTTGCCATATTGAATTGTCCAAGGGTCCCAAATAGTCATTTCATTCAAAGAAATTCCCATTTTTGATCCAGTATTTCTTCCAAGATGTTGATCAGGAATAAACAGAATTTTTTTATCATGTGCAAAAGCATATGCAAATGCTTTATCAGCATTGGAAGAAGTACAAACCAATCCTTCATGCTCTCCGCAGAATGCTTTAATTGCCGCAGAACTGTTCATATATGTAATAGGCATTATATGATTTGCTATTCCCATTTGTTCAAGAACTTCCCAGCAATGTTCAACTTGAGAAATATCCGCCATATCAGCCATGGAACAACCAGCATTTAAATCAGGCAAAATTACTATCTGCTCAGGTTTACTTAAAATATCAGCACTTTCTGCCATAAAATGAACGCCGCAAAATACAATATATTTTGCGTTTGTTTCGGCAGCAATTTTAGATAGTTTGTAGCTATCTCCAATTGCATCAGCAAATCTTATGACTTCATCCCTTTGATAGTGATGACCCAAAATAATGAGAGAATCGCCAAGCTGTTTTTTAGCATTGGCGATTCTCTCATCCATTGTATTATCAGGAAGAATAAGGTAATTTTCGAGAGAGCAAGTAGTTTCATTCATATTATTCACCTAAATATATTATAACTTAAAATATATTAAATGTCAATAACCAATAATTTTTCAAGTTCAACTGAATCAATTTCTTGCTCTGTGCAAACTGCCCACTCACATGTGCAAGCAGGATACAAATTTGGAGGTTCAAGTCCATCTTCCCAATCTTCTTTGGAGTTGGAAGTTTCGCCATTCAATGCATTTTGCCGAACATTTTTACACATGTTGCACATTTGAGAAAATACATATTTCCACGCATCTTTTTTAGTTTTAAACCCTTTTCGTGATGGGTCTTCGGTTTGATTCGGTGATAGAACTGGTAAATAACATGCTACAAACATTTATTTCTCCTTATTCGCTCAATTTTTCAATAGTTGCATCGGAAATTCTTACTTTCTGATGCAACTTCCATCCTTTTATAGAATCATATGGAGAATGTTGATATTTTTCAAAAATTATATATTTTTCCAACCAAATTATTTCGCCATATTTGTCTTCTATTGATAACTTCATTCTTGTAGGAAACCACGCAAATTTGATTCGCTGTCGAATTTGGTCATTTTTTACTTTTATGATTATTTTTCGAGATTTAATTATCATTTTATTCGCTCAACTTTTCAATTAATGCTTCGTCATATCTTACCTTATCATAAGTTTGCCATTCATTTACACCTTCGGCGATAAAATAAGTTTGAAATTTTATGTATCGTTCCAACCAAATTATAGGACCAGATGATGTATTATTTTGAGAAACTCTGGTAGGAAATAATGCAAAACTGATTACAGTTCTTTTATCTCCTAATTTATTTGTTTTTGCTTTAAAAAGAACCATAATCCTCTCCCAATTCTTCACGCAAAGCTTCCTGCTCATAATAAAATTGATCATGGCCGTCTCGATCAAGATCATTTTCATCATAACCATACATGTCATAACCATCATCGTCATAAATTGAACTATCCGACTGATGAAATTGCAGATCAAAAAGTTCTTGAGTAGGATAAATTTCTCGAATTGTAGGTGAATACTTTCCAACACTCATTTATTTCCTCTTTCTTGACCAAACTACTCCAGTGAGATTTCCAAGAATAAATGGGCCATATTTGCCATGAATAAATTTACTGGGTTGTTCATTTTCTGGAACATATTCTTCATAGCGAAGAATAGATGGCTCTTCGTCAAAATATTCAACACACCAGTCAAATAGATTCCAAGTAATACCATTACTATCAAACATTCTTAATGGTTTGTTGGAATCTGCATTTGTTATGATAATATCATACATAATTTTATTCCTCAGTTTTATCCTTCCAGTAAATATATGCTAAACCAATAAGTCCAGAAATAATTCCTGGTATGGCAAATAATAGCCATATTCCAGGATAAGGCATGATTGCTAATGACGATAGAGAAACTAGGCAAAAAAATCCAATTACAATAGCTGCAAGACTAAAAACTCTGAGCAATTCATCTGTGAATGTCATAATTGTCCCTTCAAATTTTTTAGAATTGATTTTTGCATGGCAACAATTTCATTTTGAATATTAATTGAGGGCTTTGCAGGAATAACATCTTCACCATTCAGACTCTGAATTTCCATGCGATATTCTTCAGTAATGAATAAAGCAAAATCTGGTTCCCAATCTTCTTCACGATATTCTGCCCATCCACCATTTTGAATGGCTAAAACACAAATTTCTCCAGCGGGGTGAACTACGCCACGTTCTTTATATGCTCTTTCTCTACGTTGAACGTGTAATTTCACAGTTTGGGTGAGCGACCAATCAGGAGCGCAGCCACATGCAGAGTCTCGATTTGAGAGACGAACAACAGCAATGTCTCCATGTTTTACTACACGACAAAAATCTTTGGCAGCTATTGACATTATTTTTCCTTTCGAATTCTATTGTTCGTCAAATCCAGGGCTTTCTTGTTTTCTTTCATGAAAGTAACGTAGAATATTCACAACTTCATAAAAATCTTGCATATATGAATTAACAAATAGAGGATTTCGATTCTTCGTTTCTTCAGAAATGTTTTTCACAATTGCTGCCATTTCTTCATAGCTTAATTTGGTGTAATTAATTTTCATTGCTCTCCTTCAGAATCTCTTTCAGACAATAAATTACATCTTCTAACACTTCTGCTTTTATTTCACATCTCTTGTAATAAGCATCACTGGAATAACTAATTGGATCAAAGCATTCTTCAGTTAGCAATGAATCAATATACTTTTCGAGTTTATCTTTCAATGTCATATATAAAGCATATCCTAAATAAATTCAACTGTCAATAAGAAAATATAGTCTTTAAAATTAACAACTTATGAGAGCAATTTTGCCATTAATTTGGCATTCACACTTGGATTCTTGATGTATTGAATGAAATGGCCATCTTGTTGTACAGCAGCCATTTGCATTGCTTCACTTGGATTCTTTATATATTCAATTGCTTCGCCATATTGTTGTACAGCAGCCATTTGCACAGCTTCACTTGGATTCTTGATGTATTGAATTGCACAGCCATATTGTTGTACAGCAGCCATTTGTTCAATTTCATTCATATACAAAGTATATCCCAAATAAATTTAAATGTCAATAAGAAAATAAAGTATTTAAAATCAACAACTTATAATGAATATATTTCGAAGGGTCTTGCACCCTCATTCCGTTACGCTATACTGCAAATTACCATTTGATATTTTTAGCCCCAGTTTCGTCTTTCGAGTACTGCCAGCGTCTCTTCTTTTGGACTACAAAATATATTCATTATGACTCACGATTTTCATTGTTTTGTTTACTCAATTTTTTCAAAACCGCGTTCTGCTCAGATTCAGAAAGTTCATCAACTGTAATTATTTCATTGGATAATTTATAGATTAAATCATCTGTGTACTTATCTGCAATTTTATTTACAAAGTTTTTCTTTTTCTTTTTTAATGGAATATCAATTGGATTTTCAATTGGTGTTTTGTGTAAATCAGATGCTAAAAGCATTGCTACTGCCAATGGATCGAATACAGCCACTAGCAAAATAATCATATATCGAACTGCTCTTTCCAGAAGATTTTTATTTGGATTGTCTCCAAAAATCATAGCAGCAATATATTTAATTGGGCCAACATCAACTTCATTTTTCTCCAATTGTAATTGTAATGGCGTTTCTAGTTGTTGAAGTTTAACAATATTTTCCTGTTCGTCTTTCAAAGAAATATTAATTTGAATTCTTTCTTTTTGCTGGTCATTTCGAATTCTTAATGCTTTTGCTGCCCCTTCTTCATTTTTGCTTTGAGAAACTACTTGAGTAATTGCATTATCTAATTGTAATAATGTTGCTTGATTTGCATTTTTTTCATTTTTAATACTTGCAATTTGTTCATCAATAATGGAAATTTTAGATTGAATTTCAGAACCTGTGATTGATTGAGCAACGTGCGCCTTGCTGAGAAAACCAAAAATCCCAATGCTGGTAATAAGCATTAGGATAAAAATTGCTGATGTTAAATAAATTTTCAGAAATGTTTTTGTTTTTGCCCAATTAGAATGCAACCACAAAACGATCACTACTTTTGCTAATTCAAGAACTGATCCCATTAGAATTACAGGAATAAATGCTCCTGAGAAAATGCTTACTAATCCGCTAATGGAATAAAAACCAGAAACGCAACTGATAAGCAATGCAACTATTAAAAGCAAATAATCTAACATTATTTTTCCTTTTTGAATTTTGGAGTGCTGAGTGGGATTCGAACCCACGAATCAAATTAATGATTATAGCGATTTTGCAGACCGCCCGGTTAAGCCACTTCCGTATCAGCACATAAAATGGAGGAGAGAGTGGGATTTTAACCCACGGGACTTATTATTAGTAAGCCCAATAGTTTTCTAGACTATCGCAATAAGACTCTCTGCCACCTCTCCATTTAATAATTTTTAATATTATTAATATTCGTAATTCCAGCCCTAATATGTTCTTCAGTGTAATAGCATCCAATAATAATTATTCCAGCATGGATAACTTTTCTAGTTTTATTGCTATAATGATGATCAGAATATTTATATAATTCGCTGGTGCTAATATTATAAACACTATCCCAAAAAATACCAGAACCCAAAATTCCAATAGTATTTCTATTACCAAATATTGACATTATGGGATTACCTTCCTGCAATGGAAAAGTATGGTTGGAACCATCTGCTAATGTTATTATCTTTGGTGTTTTATTAATTGCAATATAAGTTGTGGTTTCATCCAGCAAAAATGTTGATCGTTCAATGAATAACATTTTTCTTTGTTTATTATCATTGGTTATATTATATCCCGGATAATTAAAAATCATTGGAATAATATGTTTTTTAGGGACAGAAAAATCTGGTGATTGAGCTATGCTAACAGAGCATGATAATATTAACAGAAATAAAAAAATAGTTTTCATTTAGCAACTTATCCAATCATCATCATTAAAATTTTCTATACATTCTTCGTCTTCCAAATAAGCAAGTTGTTCACAAAGAATGTCATGCAATCTTCTTTCTTCATTTTTAATCTTTTCCAAATAAAGCATTAAAAAATTCGTTTTTGAATGTCGTTTATAAAATTTTCTATTTGTCCAAGCCATTATTTCTCCAAGTGGCGGAGGCAGAGGAAGTCGAATCCCCAAGTCCTTTCGGTACGTCTGTTTTCGAGACAGAAGGGCTTGCCAATGCCCAATACCTCCATTTAATTTGTATCAGATGGAATGGGTTGTTAGTTTTTATAAACTGATCGTATAAACCACTCACGCATCCATCTGTGTATTCTTCTTTGTATTTACCTTTTCTTTCTTAGTCTTTATCTCAATGTCTTTTTTAAATAATTTTACTGCATCACAACAAGGTTCAGTATGTTTGATAACTGTTGGAAAAAAGTGGCAGGCACATTCACAATGTAACAGTCGATAATCGAGCATGTCTTTTTCTCCTTTTATAAATTTAAACTTGGCGGGCAGTATTCGATTTGAACGAATGGAACCAGTATTTAATTCTGGTCCGAAAGTTTAGCAAACTTTTGGGTTAAGCCACTCCCCCAACTGCCCTTATTTTACTTCTTAACTTTGTTTCTCTCTCTGTCAAAAATTTCAGTGCTATTTCCGTCAATTTCGCCTTTGTTAATTAATGTTAACGCTCCGCCAATATCATGACACTTTCTGCGAACTAATTCTGTTAATATAATTTGCTTTTGAAAAGTTGCATTCATTTTTCTTTGATTTAACTCGTTTAAATCTCTTTGAAGAATATTAATTCTGTCATTAAGATCGTTTATTTTATTTGAAAGTTCCAATCCATTAGTTGCTAAATCAATAAGCTTTTCATTTTCCAGTGTCATTATATTTCCCCTTCGTATTTTAAAACTTTTGGTGCGTTAGGAAGGATTCAAACCTCCATCGCTCTCAAAGAGAGAACTGGGTTACGGCCAGTCAGTGTCCATCGTCTCACTAGCTAACGCACATTTAAAACTTTGGCATGAGTGGTAGGATTTGAACCTACATTTGCTCTTCTCAGAGACGGCAGTTTTGGAGACTGCTGAGCCAAACCGGATTGCCCTTCACTCATACATTTAAAACTTTTGGTGCCGTCCAAGGGATTCGAACCCATACTGTCTTGATTCTAAGTCAAGTGACTCCTTCCAATTGGTCTACAACGGCACATTTTACATTTAAACTTTTGGTAGCTGAAGTGGGACTCGAACCCACACTGTACAGATTTTGAGTCTGTTGCCTCCTGCCAATTGCGCTATTCAGCTACAAAATTAAAAAGCCCCAATATTATTGGGGCTTTTTTAAAGTTCTAATGAACTTTTACATCCCCATCCCGATACGCATAACTAGCCAATAGAGCGGTGAACTCAAATACCATACACAGAAACTATTGTAGAGATTACGCATTTTGTTTTTCATTTCTTTATCCTTAATTTTACACTACTGATTGATATTTATTATACTAGTTATTTTTCTTATTTTAAATTTACACTACTGATTGATGTTTATCATATTATTTGTGTGTTTCTTTACTGTATTTATAGTATCATAGTTATTTATCCTTGTCAACTCATTATTTTGTTATTTTTTGAAAACTTTTCATATAAAAACATCATGAAAATTAAAATATTTATCGTTGGGAGCGGTTACTTGCGGTTAATCTTTCTCCATTTCAAAACAATATCAAATGGAAGGCACTCCTCTGTCTCTGCTTCCACTGTCACACGCTACTTCGGTTTGGCAGAGGAGAGATACTTACACATATATTCAGCAAATACGATCTCGCTTTCACCGCAATATGTTTTGTAGCACTTCACAATAGCCTCTTGCACTGCCTCCACTGATACCCATCCAGAAGGAGGATGCGACTGTTCTACAGAGAGTGCAGCGGTCATCTTTGCGCGGTGATCTCCTGTAGCCCCAGCGTATGCGTGGCACATCTGTTCCACCAGATCGCTCGGCGCATCCTTCCACCGCTGCAACTTCGCAACGTGATCCGCGTGAGTAACCCATTCGCCAGATTCTTGAGGAACTAGATTCTCTGTCTCGTTATCGAAGTCTGCAACAAACCCGTATTGCTGAATCATCTCTGCTCCTTCACCAGCCTCAGCTAGTAGTGCATCCCAAAATTAATAGTAAAAGTATACAAGCTATATATTTCATATTATCCTTTTTCTTAAATTTTGTCAACCACTGATTTCATTATATTCAATTTGAGAACGCATCCAATGTTCTCCAGAAGTAACGTGACCTTTTCTAACCCATTTTCCAACCAAATGATTAAAATCTTTCATTTGAAATGATGCTGTTGGGCGAACAACAAATCCTTCTTGAGTTTCTGGATTTATCATTCTTGAAATTTGATCTACAAACACGCTAGAATATTCAGGATTCCAAATTCCTCTCCATAAAATAGGAACTGTTGGTAATTCCAATAATGCAGAAAATATCACAGTATCGTCCCAACTTAAACAAGTTTCTCCATTCCAAATTCCAAATACTTCACAAATTTCTTGCAAATCTTTATACTTGATGCTGTGTTTCACTGTAAGATTTTCTGCGCAAATTCTCCAACCATCAGGAATAAGATAAGAGAAACGAGCGTGAAGTGCAGCGATTCGATTTCTGCTTGGATGCGCTTCATAGTCCAAACTTCTCACATGCTAGCCGTCATTATATCCTGAAAAATTTTCGCCATCTCTCTTTTCAGTAATCACGACTTCATGATCCCATTTTGCATAAGACTCTATTGGATCAAGAATCCTATCGTCATTCATGGCACCAGGGCTTTCTGGGAAATGGAAAGTTCTTGGGTATTTATATCGAGTTTGCTGAATATTATTCATAATTCACACTATGAATATAGTATAGCAAACTTAAATAGATTTGTCAAGTATGATTTATATGTTTGATACTAAAGAAGTTAAGTACTCCAAGGATGGCCTGCTGTTGGACTGTGGGTGTTAGCAAAATTATTTAATGATCGAAATCCTATTGTGCCAACTGCTTTTCGTTCTGGAGTAGCAATGTTGCTACATTTAAATGCTCTTCTAGCAGATTTGGGCATGGCATTTATAATGGAATTCCAATTTACACCTAAGCTAAAATAACTATTGGCATTAAAAGATGGACTTGCTACATTTCCTGAAATTACTGTCAAATTTGAAGAAATTCCATATTCTCCTGTTTTTATTCCAGCATTAGCCAGAGGAGTATTTTTAGTATCAGTTTCATTTATATAAAATGGCCCAGGATTTGCATAAATTATATTGATCTTATTTGCAGTCACATTTGCAGTTATGCCATATATGTTAGCTGAATTAACAGCATTGACGAAAGAAGTAGCAGTCGTGCCACTTATAGTAATTGATGAGCCACCAATAGAATTATTGAATGTATTATTCATATTACTATTTATACGAAAAGAGAAACCCACCTATTTTTCAATAAGTGGGTTTCTCTTTTCGTATTTTCTTTTAGCTTTTTTATTTTTAAGTATTTTATTCCACAATCTGGAAGATTCTTTTTTAATGGTAAATCCATTATTTTTTTTAAAATAACCAGTTTCTAGTTCTGATTCTGGTAATATATTAAATACTCCAAATTTATTATGATAATCTTTCAGTTGTTTGGCTCTACGTTCTGCTATTTTTTGAGTTTTGTATCTCCTATTTCCTCTGTCCATTGATTTTCCTCACTATCATTATCGAAGAATAAATATTTGCGCCAAAAAGGGTCATCAGCTCCTTGATTTCTAAGCAAATGCTTAGAAGTATGAGAATTAATTGATTTGGGGTTTTTAATTAATTTCATATCTCTAAGATCACATAGCAATGTGTCACCTTTGTACGTGTTACATTCATGGCAACACGCAACAAGATTTTCCCATGTTGATTTTCCGCCTTTTGATCTTGGTAAAATGTGATCGAGAGTTAAATTTTTTGGAGAAAATACATGATTACAATATTGACAAGTATTTTTATCCCTGCTAAATATATTTTTCCTAGTTAGAAGTTGTGTGCGTACAGGAATAAATCTGTAGGATAGTAATCTAATGACACTTGGCAAAAATAGATCAATTAAAACAAATTCTCCAGTTAGCTCATCCCACATTTTTGTAGTATGAACTTTTTGTAAATGTGATTCTTCTATTTTCGCTCTGCCTTTAACAATAAGTTTAAGGGCGCGTTTTGCGCTGCATACATTCAAAGGTTCAAATGCAGTGTTAAGAACCAATACTGGTTTTTTTGATAAATCTATCATAGTTTTTCTCTTTTCTGTATTTAATATGCAAGTTTATCTTCTAATCTCTTATTTAAGCAATACGCAGAGTCATTCCAAGCTTCATCAATGGTTTTAACCCATCTGCTAATTTCATAGGTTTGTGAGGTTAATTCAGTATGTTTATAATTTTCAATTTCTTCTAGTGTTCTTTGAGAAATAGTTATAATTGCATACCTACTGATTCCTTTAATAGCAATTGCATCTGGATACATTGCTCGTACAAATTGTATATTTTCTTCTAAAGTCATGATGCTAATTTTGATTCCATTTTAGATTGAATTAATCTCCATGCTTCTTGCCATGCTTCTTCAGATGTTGATTGCCATGTTGATAAAGGATGTATTTCTGTTTTATTTCTAATTTGCATGAAATCTAAAATTATTTCATCATTAATTTTGCTACTAATATTTTCTGATGGAATTACATCGTGTAATACAATGTAATTTAAATTTATCTCCAATTTTCCATAATTATGACAATCTTTAATTAAGACTGCATTTGGATATATATTACGAATCTGCTCTTGTATATTCATGTTTTTTCCTGGTTAATAAGATAATTTTTTAATTAATTTATTTTCAACTTTTTCTCTAGCGTGCTTCCATGTTAATTTTGAAGTTTTTTCCCACGGTAAATCAAAAAATATTGTATAATCATAGTGATAGATACAATAAATATTTAAATCTTTTGGAAAATTCATTCTATAAAATTTTGTTGCTTTACATAATTTTACGTTTGGATAAAATGATTTTACAAATTGCTTGTCAGTCATATTTATTTTCCATTGCATTGATGAAATTCTCAACATTAGCATTGTAAAATCCACTTGAATGAATTGAATTAAATTCAACAACTTTGAAAGTTCCATTCCGCATTTCAGCAATATCCATTACAATATTTGGGTTTGGCAGCCAGCTATTGGATAATTCTATTGCTTTATTGAAAACACTGTTTTCAATTGGAGATTTTATTGCTAAACATCCATTCCTTTTATATTGTGATCCAGTAACTATATTTCCGTCAATGATCCAGAATCTCCATTCTTTTTCTATATTTTGTGCAGGAGAGCAACATATTTCTACATCAGACGTTAAATCAGAATATTCTTTTAGCCACCAATCTTTATCTTCACCTTCTAATACCATTCCAGTTAATTCTTTTACTTCTTTTGATTTAATAAATGTGGGCTCGAAAATCCAATTAGTTTTTAAATCACCAATAGTTCTTTCTGTAATTTCTTGATTAAGCATATCATTTCTATTTGCTGCCCATATTGCAGGATAGAACCATTCATCTTCCCAAAAGATTTCCAAATTAGTATTCAATTTTTTGGCCAATATTGGAAGCAATGTTCCGCCATAAAACATAGTAGATTTTGATAAATCAATATTTTCTATACCAGTAATTACATTATCAAATGGAATCACTCCGCAAGTATGGAATTTCTTATTCAATTTTTGAAGAGCAGTAATGAGAGGATTGCAATTATTTTGCAATGCCGCCCAAGTCATCGAATCTTGAATAATCCAATTCATCTCATTAATTTTATTAAAAGCTCAGTGTTTTTATCTGGAGTAAACGCAATTCCTTCTGTGTATCCATTAAAATAGGCAAAACTATTACTTGCTTTGTACATCCCAAACTTGGATATAATCCAATTTTGTTTTATCATATATTTAAGTTGGATTAATGTTATTCTACTAACCCACCTACATTGAGGATCCCAATCTCCATGAAATTCTTCTAAAGATGGAGAATAAATAATTGATTGTAAAATTTCATTATCTATTTTAGTCATTTCTCTAACTTTCTTAATAATTCAATTTCAATCTCTAACCATGAGTTTTCATGCTATTTTTGGAGTATTTGCCCATTGATAGCTTTTCATATAATGATTATATCAACTTTTAAATTAAATGTCAAGAAAGAATGCAACCCAAACCTATTTAATATTTCCTTTCTAATTTTTGGCTGAGGCACTAGGCGTCGAACCTAGAATCTTTCGGGTCAGAGCCGAATGTTTTGGCCAATTAAACTATGCCTCAATTTATTCCTTGCTATTTGCCAGCGTAATCTGTTACATACCAACCAGAACCTTTAAATTGCAATGCAGATGGAAATAACACTTTTTCAACTTTTCCATAACATTTAGAACAAATAGTATCTGATTTTGAGTTCATGCTTTGCACTTTTTCATATCTATTTCCACATTTGCTACATTTATATTCATACAATGCCATATTCTATTTCCTTTGCAAAATGAACTGGGCAAGTTGTATCAAATTCAAACTCGCCGTTGTCATACCAACAAATACACCCATTTATTAAATCTCTTTCTCTTCCTTCACTTATATAATAAGTAATTACTGCTTCTTCTATATTAATTAATTCTTTTTTCATATAATACTCCTATTTTCTTACTAATCTAGCGTACCATATTGGAGGAAAAATATTATAGTTTTTGTAATAATAATTTCCAATGAGAAATAAACAGTATCGATTCCAAGATGTATTTAGTTCTTGATATCGATTATTTCCATCTCTACTCCAACCATAAATTTCATTGTTTGCGCATTCATACTTATTTGGAATTAAAAAATCCTCTTCATCCCAATTTAATTTTAAATAATTATTTTGTGTTCTTCTAATTGATCGGTTGGCCATTTGTTTATCTTTTTTTGCACTGAGACTTCCAGTTGGCGACGAATATGGTTTGCGATAAGATTTACTCATTTGCAATTTTCTCCTTTATTGATTTACTATTGCATATGATTTCTCCTTTCAAAAATTTTCATATTATTTGCGAACACATTACTATTATTTATTCCCAATACTGACGATATGCAGTTCCATACACTTCATTTAGTTTTTGAAAATATGAATTTGTTTTAATTTTTACACTAAAATCATTTCCTTTTGCTACAACTCCTTCAATCACAGGATATTTTCCAGTACGAACATCATCAATAAATTGTTTATTTAAATTTCCTTGATAAACAATTTGTGCTGTATAAGGCAAATCTCCAAAAGTTTTAACGAATTCTTTTGGCAGCATCATTCCCTGATGAAACAAATAAACATCAAACAATCTCAATTCTTTCAGCTCGTCAATTTCATGCTTTCCAGCAAAACTGGATGGTCCAAAAAATTCTGTGAACGCAGTGATTCTATGTATTTTCTTATTGATCTTCTTTACTCGTTCAACTATTTCATCTCCCATCGTGTTTAAAAAGATTGGAATTGCTTGGCCAAACAATGGGTTAGAAGAGTCAAATAATTGGTGACGAGTCCCAAATTTATGCCAACCTTTCTTTGGGTTCCATTCCCAACGTAAATTGCTGCCATCATATTTGTAGAAAGCAATACACGGCTTTCCTAATGGCGCTTTTGAACTACCAAGTATTGTCGGATATTGTTCCATATTTTCATTATATCAAATCCAAAGCAAAATGTCAATGATTTTTAAGTCATTGACATTAAAGCAGTTATTTAAATTTATCTAAAGGTGTGCTTCTCAGCCAAAAACTCTAAGGGCTATTATGGTCGTCTCGATACAAAGGTAAAGATGTCTTCAATCCCTGTTCTCGATCAAACCCACAGTTCCTCTCGTACTGGGTGGGCAAAACCATAATTTGCTACTAATTTGCTGAATTAACGATGATGGAGGATACTAGCCATATTGCTATGGAGATAAAGCCATCTGTCGATTAATTTAGGTACTTTTTCACATCCCTGTGGTTATACGCTAGACTGTAGTGCATCTTCAAAACATTGTCTAGACTCTTGATTTCTGCCGCGCTAGGCTTACTTTCCTCCACTTGTTACTCTTTAAAAGATGCCTTTTCAGGGCAACTTCCCTAAAGAATCTTTTATTTATGTTGTTCACATTTAACAGAAAGCCAACCATCTTCTCTAAATATTCCAGGAGAGCCACAAACTTCACAAGTGATACTTGATTTTTTTTCTGCCATATTGGTAGTTAGACGAATAATTTCTTCTGCTCCATGATTTGTATAAATTCTTAATCCGCCAAATTTTTGTTTTATTTGAAGAATTTTAAATTTTGGTTCGCCAAAGTTCTTTACAAATAATTCCCATTGTGCTAATAAGTCATAAAGAATTTGAAACCAACCGTCACCAATTGATATATCTGCTGGAAACCATTCTTTGGGGAATCGTTCAAATAATTTATTTTTTAATTCTTGATTCATTGATTCTCCTTCTTTTTTCTTTATTGGCTTTATTATTTTCAACCCATTTTATAAAATATTTTGCAACTTTTGCTTCTTCAGAGTCTGGTTTTCCATCAATTAAAGCAGGATGCATTATAAATTTACAAAGAGATTTTAATTGTTTATCATTCAATTCTGATAATAATTCATCTTGATTCTTTTTAGGAATTTTTGAAAATTGAGCAATACAAGCGATGATAACTGCATCGTTGTTATTCATTCTAATCATAGAAATCCTTTATTCAAGAGTTACATATGTCTTTTTAAATATATCAGGTTTACAGAAATATAATTCATCGTTAACTCCTTTAATGATCCAGTCTCCAGGATCTGCAATATGTTTTGCTTCTCCATTTGGGCCATCTTCTAAAGTTTTAATTTGCCATCTTGCATAATCTCGATCATCTTTGTATATTGATACTGTTCCATCTTTTAATGCTTTCAATAACCATTTTGGCGTGTCTGAAAACGGGCAACCATCAAATGTCGATCCATTAAAATCTGATGCTTTGATTTGAACTGCTTCTATAACCACTGGAATTTTTCTAAAAAACATATTTATCCTTAAAATTTATTTAACACAATTGGTTGGTTTCTTAACTGTTGAAGATTGCGGCGATACTTTTTTGTGAGTTAATTTTTTAGTATAGTTTTCATCCACAACCATAATAGTTACATCTGGGACAGTAATTGGACCTTGTGTAAGAGTATGAGTTACAACTGGAGCAGGCTGAACAAAAGTACCAACTTCGCATATTTGCAATTGAATTGTTGTTACAATTTGCTGAATTGAAGCACTTGATCCTCCACCAACTTGTCCCCAAGAACTTCCTCCGCCGGCGCCAGCCGCAACATTACGAACTCCACTCAATCCAACTATTGTAGTATATTGAGTTACTTGATGGCCGAAACGAGTATATCCTTTTCTGCCATCATTCAATGGAACATCATTATAATATTGTGGCAATCCTTTTTCGTCTAAGTAAGGAGCTAATGTATCAGTATTTCCTTGAATAATTTGTGATTTTTTAACTACTCCAAAAAATGTTCCACTAATTGGATTTTGAACAATTCTTTGTAATGGACCACAAGCAGATGTGACTTGAACAATATTTCCTACTGCCAATGTGCTTGGTGGTGTTACTGGAACTACTGAAGGAATGAATAGCATAGCATCTCGGTTGCCTGAATCAGAAGTAACACTTTGATCTCCAGTTGTCGCAGACTGATCTCCAGTTGTAGCAGATGATGTGCTAGGCCCAGTTACTGAATTTGCGCTGCTTGGACCTGTTGTTGCATTTGATGTGCTTGCTCCTGTTGTTGCAGTTGAGTTGGATTTTGATGAAGAATTAGATTTTGAAGTTGAATTGGATTTTGATGAAGAATTGGATGCTGAATTAACTGTTAAAATTGGGGCTGGTTTTGGTGTAGGAGTTGGCTTTGGTGTGGGAGGCGGGGTAGGGCAAGCCAAAGCAAGAGATGCAGAAAATAGTAATACAATTGAATACAGATTTTTCATAATTATCCTCTAAATTTATAGTTAATATTTTTCGTTATTAAGAATTTGCACTCATTCTCGTTTTTGATATATAATTGCAAGTGCATTTCTCTTTATTATTTAATGTGGTTTCCATCATTTTCGTCATCACTAAAGCAAACATCACAAAATCCAATCCCTGAAGTTTTATTCTTTTTATATACATGCGGATTGACAGACCATGACAAATGAAATCTGCTCAATTCTTTTGATTGGTTATCTATAATAAATTGTTTTTTCTTTATACAATTATTTGCTTTTCGCAATTTTATTGAATAATAAAGAATTATCGCTATTAATCCCAATACTAATATACAAATTATAATCAAAATTTCTCCGTATTAATATTTCTTGCAAAAAACTATATCGTACTCATCAAATACAGTTTCATTTACAGCATAAGGAGGACCAACAAACCATCCTTCTGATTTTGCATCCTCATAATTTAATTTATTAACTTCATCAATTTGAATTGCCACAATAACGCGAGAGCCAACATCAGTAGTCATCCAAATATGATCGCCGCAAGTAAATTTTTCACTGATTTTAAATTCACTATGAGTCATGTTTTTGCCAAATAATAATTCAGAAACATATAAGTATCACAAATGGAAGAATTACCAATGATAAAATTATATTTTATCTCTTTCACTATTAATGATATATCATTTATTCATTTATGTCAAGGATTATTTTTCTAATTTTTGAATTAATTTTTCATGAATTTTTATTGCCGCTTGTTTCCATGCATCATTTTCAGTTGAGCAATAATTTGTCATATTATGGAGATAATTATTAAAATTAACACACCATATTACATACGATTTAAAAGGAAGCCACGTTGCATGAATACAATATGCTTGCGGATATAGTGATTGAACAAATTCTTTGTTCGTCATAATAGAATGGAGCCCTTTCCCGGATTTGCGCCGAGCTATCAACTTTACTGGAGTTGCAAATCGCTACCTATTATTAAAGGGCGTATATTTAAATTTGGTACTCTCGGAGGAATTTGAATCCCCATCTTCTTCTTTAGGAAAGAAGCGCCTTCTCCATTTAGACCACGAGAGCATAATATTTTGGAGCCTCTTCCCGGACTTGCGCCGAGCTATCTTCATTACAAGTGAAGTAAATCGCTACCTATTATTAAGAGGCATAGTAAACTTTTGGTGACCCTAGAGAGACTCGAACTCCCGTGATACTGCTTAGAAGGCAGTTGCCTGATCCAACTAGACTATAGGGCCACATATTAAACTTTGGAGCCGAAAACGTCAATTGAGGACGTAATTAAACTTTACGAGAGTCTCGTGATGCCACTTTCACCATTTCGGCACATTATTATTTATCATGAAATTTGTATCCTTTGGTTTTGATCCAAGAAAATACATACTTACACAATCTTTATGTATCTGTTGAACTTGCATTACCAATTTCGTTGCTGGTATTAAATATAAAAGTTTCATTTCCCACATCTGGAACTGCAACTATTTCGTTTTGTTTAATCATAAACATTATTTCCTGATGTAATGCTGGTGTTCTCATAAACATACTTCCTGTTTTTTTCCAAACATTATGTGACGCTCCTCCAGCAAAATGAGAATAAGTAAATCCAGCCGCCCCCATCGATCCACTCCCATAATGGGAACTGTCAATATAATACACGCAAGATTTAAAAGTATTTCCGAACTGCTCAATCATAAATTTCATTAATTTTGACATTCCGCCAACAATAACTGTGTGAGGTTTAGAAGCTGCTCTGATACATTCTACAGCGCCTTCTCCATACTTGTTTTTTCCATAATATGGGTGTCCAAAATTCATAGCCATTAAAATTTCATTAGTCTTTTTATCTTTTAAACAAACAGCAAACGAAGCATTGCGATAACCATAAAAAGAAGAATTGTTAAAAAATTCTCTTAAATCTTTACTAGGAATAATTTCAGCGTATGTTTTCCTTGCGAAAAATCTATTTTTTGTTTTACCGCAAGCATGAAGAATTAAAGATTGTAATACATTACGCTTTCTCAAATCTTCCCACTCAAATCTTTTAATCCAAATTACTCGATACCCTTTTTTAACCCAAGAAAAATGAAAATTCTCCACATATTTTTTGGGGAGCATTTCAGTATTAAATTTGGAATAATCTTCAATGACACACAATAGAACTTTGCCTATTTCTAACATGCGGATTGGAGGTTTTTCTGGTATTAATAATTCATTTGATATGAGATTATTTTGAGTGATGAAATCTATAACCTCAGAATATACATCTTGAATAATATTATTTTTGTTTCCTTGCTTCTTTAAAAGAGTTTCTAATTTATCCGGATTAACTTTTGATGGGAGTGGTAAATATTTAGTACTTAAAGTACTCACGAATATATTTCTCCTTTGATTTACTTCTTTATTATAGCACAATATAGAATAATGCTACAAGTTATTTTTCTCTGGTGGGTTACTTATCAATCGCTAAACTGATATATTACCACTATTTTACTAGTCTCTTAGACCAACCATTGCATTGCCGTGATCGCAATGCAAATCAGTAAACTTAGCGTCAAATCACCTGGTAAACGCCTCGTGTCCATTCCACGATGCAGAGAAAACTTGGTGCAATTAACAGGACTCGAACCTGTGATGAAATGGGTGTAGACCATCCGATTTAGCCGCTAATCTATAATTGCATTTAAACTTTTGGTGCAGCCGACAAGATTCGAACTTGCGTTAGAGTTTCCTCTCCAGTTTCGTAGACTGGTGCCTGAATCCACTAGGCTACGGCTGCATATTTCTTCTTAATAATCTTTTGGCTCTATCATAATTTGTGCTACCTTGCTGCAAACCTAATTTTAATAAACATTGACGAATATTTTTAGATGAATTTAATACTTTTAAAAATTCATCGTCAGAAATAAGTTTTGCTGTTTTCTTACGATTAAATGTTAATGTTTGACTATGGCAATTGAGGCATAAAAGCTCTAAATTTGTTTTTTCATTATTAAAATGATTTCCATCCTTATGTTCTAATTGCAAATTAATTTCTATTCCCATCCATTCACTATTTTTACATCGTTCGCATTTATAACCACGCTCATGTATTAACACTCTTTTATGATTTCCCTTTCCATTCAGAGAAAAATCAGCAGTGAATTTATTTTTCTTTGCAATTCCACAACATTTAAGACTACAATATTTTCTACCTTTAGACTCAAATTTATAAAATTTCCTAGCACAAATTGAACATTCAATACTTGTTGAAAGAGATTTACAATTTCTTAAAGACGAACTTATTTTTACTCGTGAATCAAAAGATCGTTCTCTATTTTTATTTGAAAATTTTGCTGAGCAAGATTGCGAACAAAATTTTGGATTTTTGTTTCTTTATTACATAAAGTACAATTCATTCTAACTCCAATGTGGAACGCTCGGCAGGACTCGAACCTGTATGTATCCATTAGCTTTCTCTTCGTTCGAAGCGAAGCGGCATACGAGCGCATATTAATTTTTGGTAGGCCTAGAATCAATCGAAGATTCAACCTCACGATTATCAATCGTGTGCTCTGCCGCTTGAGCTATAGGCCTATAAATCATCAAACTTTATGGTAATCTATGAGAGATTTGAACTCTCGTTTCAACTTTGAGGGAGTTGCGAACTAACCAACTATTCTAATAGATCATTTTTGATGCCAACTACATTCTCTGCTACAACAAACATTTTGTGTTTTTCTCTTTCTATCAGTTCTAAATAATTTATTACAAGTACAACAAGTATATTCATATTCAGGTGCAAGGTAGCGCAAAATGCATTTGAACTTATGGTAGAGTATGTGGGTGCTGCCCCCACTCCTTATCCTTGAAAGGGATACGATCCACTGTTAATCTAATACTCCACAAATTAATACCTACCAAGTTCTTCCATACTGCTTTCTAATCACTTGATTCATTCTTTCTTTGCCAACTGGATTCATACTATGAACTTTTACACCGTCTGTTGGCCATATATCATTATCTTCCATAAAACAAATTACATCGTAACCAGATTTTTCATGTGAGCAATGATTAAAAAATGTTGTCTCAGGCGAGCGCATGTCTCCAATGTGTGACAACGATTTTACACAATCTTCACAAGCACCAATATCATGATCTAATGAAGCAAATGTTACTTTACCAAGTTTCAAAGCAGCAATCGCTTCATTATAATTTTTAGCCCAATACATATCATGATAACCATATCTCTTTGGATCACGAATATCATCTAACCAAAGTTTCATTTACCACCCACCTTCATATTTTATGACTGCTTTTTTGGGAGTTTTGTAATGTTCTATAGTATCTTTTGCTTTCTCTACAGCTTTTTCAATTTCAGCATCTTCTCCTTTGAGCCCCAATATTGCTTGTGGATAAAATCTAGCATAAACTCTATATTTGGGACCATATGATGTTTTTTCTTTAACAACATAAGAATCTTCTCCAAACATTTTCTTAACAAGTCTACCCCATTGATCTAAATCTTCTTCAGAATTATCATCAACTACTTTCATATATTTTCTAAATTCATCTGAATACATAGTAAACCCTCCAGATGTATTTAGTTTAAAATGGTCAGAGTGGAGAGATTTGAACTCTCACGATTTTCTTGGCTCCGGACCAAGTGGCCTTCCAAATGGCCCTCACTCTGATTAAACTTTATATAAACATGAAACATTACTATTAATATTATGGTCGGAATGATAGGATTTGAACCTACGATGTTCTTACGAACGCCACGCCCCAAACGTGGAGGCAAACCAGGCCTGCCGCCATTCCGACATTTAAACTTTACTACTAAACATGGGGTGCTAGGCGGAAGTCGAATCCGTAATACTCTTTCGAGTCCAGGGTCACAATCTGGCGCAACAAACCGATAGTTGCCTCTAGCACACTTGTTGCAGGTAAATTCACTGCTAATCTTTCTTGGGCCAAAATTTATCAATTAACTCAGTATTCAATTTTGGTTTATTCATCCCTAACCCACCAAGCAAGAGTGATTTCTTAATCTCGTTTATTGGATCATTCTCATCAATAACGCAATCATTTTCTTGGCCGTAATCTATATTCTGAGTTGTAATTCTATATTCTTTCATGTTCACTCCAACATCAAAAAACCTTCTGACATTTGCCAGAAGGTTTGATAATACAAACTATCTAGCTTCAGACACAGAAACGGGGTTCCATGACTGTAATGCGTGGGTCACTTGGCTCGATATGTGTATGTCTGAATGTCATTTTATTCTCCAAATTTCTGACTACTCTTGTAGTATACATCTTTATTTATCCTTTGTCAAGATAAATCTTCATTTATATTAAATTATTTTCGCTGTCTCTCCAAGCTGCCACGACTTTTTATCAGGCTACAGTCGTTCTCCAAATTTAGCAAACTACTTTTTACATATTACAGTTTTGTTATCTGTTATTCTGCTTACTACTGTTTGCTGGTTAAATCATAACTTTTGTCTGATGTTTTTGTAACAAAATTTGGAACTTCACTATTTAATAAATCAGCAAAATGTTGCCATTGAGGTCCATGACTTGCTTTTTGTATTTCGTTATTACACCAATCTCTAAATTTTTCTTTTTCATATCCAACTTTTCCATGAACAATTTTTAATTGTTTTTCTAAAGTAGGAATCCAATACAATAAATATTCTGCCATATGACACAATTCATGTGCCAAAATCCTAAATAAAATCATTTCGTCATTGAAATCTAAAACTTTTATATTAATGTGAATTTCAACTTCTTTTTCTCCAATATACCATGAACAATTGCCCAATGTTTTTTCAGGAAAATTATCGTCATATATAATTACTGGAGATTTAAATGATGATAAACCCAATATTTGCATTATATCTTTAACAAAATTGGTCACTTCAGTAGAAGTTGTGTTATTTTGAAATTCATTTAATCTCATACTAATATTTATGACACTAAATCAAAACACCAGTTGTCAAGCATAAATTGATTTAACTCTGGATCATCAACTTCAATCATCCAAGTTTTTCTGGCTCTGTCATTGATTCTTCGTCTACTTCAGTAATTGTAAACACTTGCCTCAGTAAACCAGACGGAGCTATAGAACTATTATAAATTTGCCTAACTCCAAATTTATTTAATCTAATTTTTTGTCCAACTTTTGGTTTATTTTTCATAATATTTTGGCACCGAATACAGAAATCGAATCTGTGCTTCTTCGTTCAAAGCGAAGCGTCATTGCCATTAGACCAATTCGGTATTATTTTATACATTTTTGTCAATAAGAAATGACATATAAAATGTTCTATCGCAGTAAGATTTATTAAATTATTACTGCCATTCTCTCCACCCAAAGATCGCGGAATTATATGATGAGATTCAATATAACATAAATTATTGTTTCTATTCTTCGCATTATTAATGATATTTTTATATAGTTTACTATAATTCATACTATTATTTATGATTAATTATAGTATGTTAACTTCAGAAAATATAATTTTACTCGTCAGGAACGACTTCATATAATATGTTATTATTTTCACAAATTGAAATTAATTTCTGTTTATTATTATATCGTGCTGATTTTCTCGGAATACCAGGATCATCTGCTATAAAATGTACCGTCGTAAAATCTGATACTCCATTATTTTCAAAAATTTTTGTTGTAGACTCGGACTTGTATGGATTCACAGGCCACGCATCCGTTCCTGTTAAAACAACTCCGTTATTATTTATATATACCATATTTTCTCCTTGTTGAAATATTTTCCTAATCATTGACTGACAATTGTATAAAATTATTTATAGTGGCAGACACAGACTTTGGGGCACTTCACGGTCATATTCCCGTTCGCAACAGTCGGCCATCCCAATCAGTGTCATATCACCGTTGTATACACATAGAGTCTGACTTGTTATCCGTTCAAAACACACCACTATAATTTTTGGCTCCTTCGGAGGGCCACGATCCCCCAACCTGACGGTTACTTTTCGAGATTCCAGATTTGAACTGGTTAAATTCCATTATCTATCTCGCACAGCCGCCCGCTCTACCAATTGAGCTACGAAGGAACAACTAAACTTTCTTCACACTCTACACGTTTTCTAGTTTGTATTATTAATTCATTAGGAATAATCAATCCATCATGCACTTCTGCATGACAATTAGCGCAAAGCAAAACGCATTTCTTTAATTCAGAAAGAACTTTAATCCAACTCCTACACAAACCTTTATAACTTAAACCAAACTCTTTTTCTTTTGGATCAAGATGATGTGCGCATAATGCATTTCCACACTTATCATAACCGCATAGCAAACACTTTCCTCCCAAAATTTCTACTACTTTTTTGCGAATTGTAATTCTGCGATCTGTTACCTTTTTAATAAGATATTTTTTTCTTCCAGTTGTAGGATCATTATATCTAATTTGATCTTTTGTCATACTTGCCATTCGGCACACCCTTCAACAACTAAATTTTTGGCTGGCTCAGAGGGACTCGAACCCATCATCTTTGACCTTAACAGGGTCACACATTGCCAATTATGCTACAAGCCAACATTTAAACTAACATTCAGTAATTCCATCTAGAATTTTATCATGGATTGGCTAACAACCTTTTCCGATTTTACTCATGCGTTACTTCGCTACTATGATAAATGAATTACTGAATGAACTTAATTTTATTTCTTATGATTTTCTGCTAATAATGGATAATCAGAAAAATCATCAATGGTCCAGAAAATCCAAGAAATTTAACTGGTTCTTGATTTTCTTTTTCTAACTTTATTGCCTTGCAAATTTTTGAATATACTGAATCATGAACTGGTCTGCAAACTGCGGCTCTATTTCCACCAGTAGTTGTAAGCTTTTTGAGCATTTTTATTTCATCTTCAGTCAAATCTAATTCAATTTTCATATTATTTTTTATTTATCAAAGAAATAGCAAGTTCTTTAGCTTCTACACCCAAGCGTTTTGTTAATTCAATTCTTTCAGATTCAATTGGCTGTTTTGACAGATAAGAAAGAATCGCTGCTTCCTTAATTGTTATTGTTGTCATAATACTCCTAAACTTATGGTGGCAACTCTCAGTAACGATCTGAGTTTTCTAGATTTTCAGTCTAGCACACTGACCATCAGTGTTAAGTTGCCGTTTTAATCTTTTTCTAATAGCAGTAGAACTAATTCCTAATTTTCTGGCAGTTTGCTCCTAAATTTAAGGCGCTGGTGGAAGAGTCATTAACTCTCGCGTATCCTGCGCTTGCTGGACTTAACCAGACTATTTAAAAATTGGCGGCTCCAAGGGAAGTTGCATCCCCATCTCCTTCATTGACGGTGAAGTGCTTTAATCTAATTAAGCTATAGAGCCATATAAATCTAGTTATGTTGTATTTGGATTCAAAAACACCTCGTTTAAAATATTACAAATTAATTGATTAAAAGTTATATCTTTTTCATGCGCCATCTTCATCAATGTAAATGTTGTTTTTTCATCTAAATCTAGTGAAACACTTGAACGAGTATCGTATGATTCATGATTGACAATGGCATGTAGTTTCTCTAGGAAATCATCAACTTCTGAGTCACAATATGGAACATTTTCCCAAGCTTCATCAACATAACCATGATCAAGATTTTTCTGCTCAGCTTCTCCAATATGACTGTCTTTAAAGGCTGGATTGATAATGCGATATGCAACATTCTTTTCATAATCACAAACTTCGCATTGATAAACAATTCCAGTTAATTTATCGATAATTATTGAAGTGTCAACTCCATTGTGGAGTTGATCCCAATAATCCAAACTATATGCATTTGGTCCATAGCTTTCCCAATTATAATCTGATCCCTCAGTGATTCTATACTTAATTGCTTTTAACCATTGTTCTAATGTGATCATATTTTCCTTTTTTGTTAAATTTAATGTCCATAATTACAACCAATAACCCACTCTTGCCCATTATTTTCCCATGCTAAAAAGTCAGCACGACCACAACACCCACGTTGAGAAATAGTTAAATATTCATCCATTCCTTCTGGATCATTTTTTGGAGAATATCGAAAATTGTCAGCACAATCAAGGTTGTACTCTTCAATATATTCAAGTAGTGCTTCATATATTTCGTTCGGCACAGTCTTTTTAGTATATTTCTTTCCATCATCAGGCAGAGTGCCCTAAACCGTTAACCTCTGCCTAACAAATGTCACTACTAAATTGGCGGGGCGCTAGTGTTGAAACCAGCAACTATTTCTAGATCATAAAACTAAAGTAGCTCCTTCTGGGCCATCGCCAGCCATCGCTTTAGTTCTCCCCATTATAGCTAACTCTATAGTTTCTCCCCGATAAAATTACTGAAATGTCTGACTTGAACTTTGCACTTCCATCAGCACTCTGGCCTTTGGATATTGCATCGATCTGGCCTTTACGCCCTTGCCAGAGAGCGCTTCAAGTCAGACATTTCATACTTGTATTACTAATCGCGGAGAGTTTTCGTTTAAAGAAAACTCTCAAGTGTCTTCAGTATAAGGCGAGAGTCGAACTCGCATCTTGCGTTCACGCTATCCTTCCATTAGACGACATTATACTTACAGCGACACTACTTTTTTTAATATCTAATTGTGTTAGTCAGTGGAGTTATCTACCAATAGTGATAATCCCATCTCGCCTAGCTAGATCACAGACACATTACGCAATTGGTTGGCGTAATGCCAAATCTCCAGTTTTCCATCTGGTGCTCTTGCTCCTTCGGCTAATAATACAGCAACTAACACAAACTTTACTTCAGATCGCGGGCGCGATGGATTTCACGAGACGTTCCCAACATGGCCGCGAACCAATTATGGTCTATCTGCGCCTAGTATAACTTTGATACTTGGTTGGAATCGAACCAACGACCAGCCCTCTTAATGGGGCTGCTCTACCACTGAGCTACAAGCACTACTCATTATACCAATATCTTTTATTTGCAACACGAATCGTTGTCTATAACAAATTGGAGGTAGGTCATAAGACATTTACGGCGTGCTGCAAATCTCTATTCTTTTACTATACAACTTTTAAAATCTTTTGTCAACTTAAATAATTATCGCACAAAGTACCGCAAAAATCAAAGCTAATATAAACTCATATTTATGTTTATGCCATCTTGTTTGTGGAATTTTAATAAAAAATTCTGAATGTCCATCCAAATAAACAATTTCTGAAGATACTGGATGATGATCACATCCCATTAATTCCTGTTCTTTGCATAAAAATTTTGGATATGATAACCAATTCTACCATTTATTGCATTTTAACTCAACATATTGATCAGCATTATGAGACGCCAATGTATTACAATTTTTAAAATCACACCAAGGCAATAATGATTCTTCATTATCATATATTCTGATCCCTTTGTCTATTTTATATCCTTTTTTAAGTAAATAAGCCATTTGATAACTCCTAGTTATTTTTGGTGGCACAGGTGGGGAATAATCCCACTCGCACCACTTTATGAGGGTGAGCGCAAATCCTTGTCTGTGCCTTAATAAAGATAAATACTATTGGCAGCAAGAACAAATATCTTGTGAATATTTGTTCACTTGTGAGGTTTTGCAAGTTTGTCCTGCCATATCTTTATTTATATGAGGTTTCAATGCAAAACAATTATTCTTGATGATTATAAAGTTGCTATTCTTTGGAATGGACCATGGCATTACAAACAACTAAAAATTAAAAATTTTTCTTTAAAACAAGTTCAAAACAGAGATAAAATAAAAATCAAAGAATTGACAAATTCGGGTTGGGAAGTTTTATCATTTAATGATGGTGTTTATTCTCCTGATACTGCATTTGAGGAAATTAAAAAATTATTATTTTAAACTTTCACACGCATCTTTTGTTATTAACATGGCGGCGTGTCTGCTCAAAAGATGCGGAGGGAGTATCGAAACTCACGTACATTTCAAGGTTATGAGCCTGAAACGGCAACCTGCACCCCGCGACAAACTTTATTTACACTTCAACATATGCACCACAAATACAATTATAACAAATGCTAAGAAAAACAAAAGTTTATGCATATAAATTCACCTTCTGTATCTGAGTTGTTTTTATTTCACACTCTCCATTGAGATGCAGTTCTCTGAATTGTTCTCGATTTTCTATCCACCATTCTTTGAAATTTTCTGTTCTTTCATTGTTCTTCAATGGCAGAAGATGTTCACAATTTTTACACCAATATTTCATTTTAATTTTCTTCCTTTATTCCATATGTATAAATATGGAGCGGGAGACGAGATTTGAACTCGCAGCGATTTTCATCTCTGGTTTGGAAGACCAGTGCCATACCAAGTAGGCTTCTCCCGCATATATAAAATTGGAGCGGTTAGGGTACTTGCAACCCATCTTCTGAGCGGAAACTCAGATATTCTACTATTTAAACTATCCCCGCTTAAACTATTCAAACTTGACTTAACGTTAGTTTGAAGTCGGACCATTGAACCCAACATCTTTTCTTTAAAATTGATGGGATGAGAGGGATTTGCACAATGTCCTTGGCCTTCAGACTTCTCGACGTATGACTTTTGCACTTGAGTCTCATCTAACCGTCGCTAGACTACCCCTCATAGCCATTGCTCTTCTACTGAGCTACCATCCCATAAAATTGGTATCGCCGGATGGATTTGCACCATCAAATATTTACTCACTGGGCGTCTATAGCCGTTGACCAGCCCCTCAATATCTTTCTGCCTCATGCAGCGGGGTATATTTTCCCTACAGCGAAACTTTAAATTTTGGCTGGACCATCATCTTTGACCTTAACAGGGTCACACATTGCCAATTATGCTACAAGCCAACATTTAAACTTTGTGGTAGCCGTAGATGGGATCGAACCATCAACCTTTCCCTTATTTAAGGTCTGATGCACAGGCCCTAAATAAGGGGAATGCTCTGAACCAATTGAGCTATACGGCTATAAATTTAGTAAGAGATATTATTTTTTTCCATTAACTGTTGTAATCTTTTATAATTGGCTCCTCGACATGCCATATTTAGAAATTTTAATGCTTGATGAATATTTTCAGTTTGTAAAATAACATTTAAAATTTCTTCATCAGTTTTATAATCCACAGTTTTTCTATTTCTTCCGCGCCATGTTGTAGTAATACTATGACAATTTGGACAAATAGCAATTAAATTTTCTCTACAATTATTCTTTCGGTTTCCATCTATATGATCAACTTCTAAAGTTATTGGATTTTCAAACCATTCAGTAATTTCACATTTTCCGCAAGAATTATTTTGTTCTTTTATTACTCGCAATCTTTGTAAATCCCAAGAAAGTTCTTCAAATGGAATATTCTCATATTTTAAATCCCAAGTTTTTCTAAGTTTAAGATTACGACTTATGAGTTTCTCTGGAGAAAGAAAAATACTTTTTCCAATTCTTCCTTTTAATTTTTTAGAAACTCTATCTCTTAACTCTTGTGGCCGATCTTTTGAATTGGCACATTTTCTACTACAAAATTTTTTGGTTCCCCATTTTCCTTTATTCTCAAATTCAGTATTACATTTTGGACAATTTACTAATGGCATTTAATTGATCCTCCATCTTTATTTATGCGAAGATGGTTTTAATTTCAAATCTTTGTGAGACTGGTGGGAATCGAACCCACAACCTGCGCCTTTTTGAAAGCATCCATCGAATGCTCTCTCAAAGAAGCATCCCGAAAAAAGGGCGTTGCTCTACCAATTGAGCTACAATCTCATAACTATAAAACTTTTGGTGCGTTCGGTGAGATTTGAACTCACGTCAGCTTGTTTAAGAGACAAGTATAATAAGCCGCTATACGACGAACGCATACATCTAAACTTTGGTGCCGCGCATGGGATTTGAACCCATATCGATTCCGTTAAAGGCGGAGCATAATAATCCGTTATACGAACGCGGCAAAACTTTATAACTCTGAAATCTCTAGCTTTCACTGAGATTCATCTGTGGTCACTCTCAAGGTCCAACATAATATTTCGTTATGCCAGCTAGTTTCCTAGTCACTTCGATAGTCTTGCGACTCAGAGTTAAACTTTTCTAGTAAATCAAGAAGGACTCGAACCTTCAACCGACGAGTGACTTCAAGTATCTTAGGCTTGTGGCTTTACGACTTGATCTGTTAATCTCGTTGCTCTAACCAATTGAGCTATTGATCTACTAAACTTTTTGGTGCCGTAAGAGGGATTTGAACCCTCAATCTCATAAGAGCGTTGGATTTTAAGTCCAAAGTGTATTCCGTTCCACCATTACGGCATATTTACTTCAAAACTTTATGCGTACTTTACGGGCAGTACGCAGCCGCTAATTGTTAATTAGTCTGAAAGCTTGCCCCGTTACAACCATCGTGCCACCTGAAGTCGTGATGCTGTCTCAGTTAGGACTGCCACGTAGGCGGGTGTAACTTTCATATTCAAACAGAGCACTGTTGCTCTGCAATATTCTCTTCAATTGTCAAATACTTCCTGAACTGATTTACTATCAGATCGCTACTAAAGCGATTTTTAAACTTCATTGGCTGGTGAACTTTCTTCTGGCATTTCACCATTCAACTCACTATCGCAGGCACGTTAAGGTCAGAACACTTTTACAAGTAAACATTATGTGTCTGTCCATCTGTTGAACGAATTCTCATTCGCTGCATTTGGAGTGCTACTTCGTGCTGTGTTGCACCAATTTCTTGCTACTCTTTTATACTATCAAACTTTACTTTGTTTGTCAACCTAAATTTTTTGGTGGACTATCGGGAATTTGAATCCCGCTGTATCGATTTCTCGATGATTCTGGAGTGCAAAACCAGTGGCCACCCTAGCAGCCCCATAGCCCATATTCTTGCTACTCTTTAATAATACTAAATTCTAGATCATTTGTCAAGTAAAAAATAAGTGCTTTATTTTCAATAACTTGTGGAGAATGTGAGAACTGCCCTCACCCTTATAAATTGCGAATCTATCGTGCTCCTATCAACACTTATTCCCCATATTTTTCATTCCAATCTTTAATTCGTTTATATAAATCTGTCAAATAAGTAACCACCCCAAGCAAAAACTTTATGGTGGAGCAGGAGAATTTTGAAATCTCGACCTCTGCGATGCTAACGCAGCGCTCTCCCTCTGAGCTACTGCCCCATAAAACATTTTTACTACATTATAGTTATCTTTGATATTTTCCATTCTCTTTATAAAGAGTGCTCGGTTAACGTGAAGCGGAACGGATAACTATTCTTTACTGCAAATGAAAGATCCTGACTTTCGCCAGGATCTTTTAAATCTTTTTGAATCCTGGCGTTTACAAATATACTCCGAATTTATCAGCGGCTGCAAATTTATTTTGATTTAATATTTGCCCGCCGTCTTTCACTGTAATAAATTCTCCATTAGTAATAACATTTCCTGTAGCATCATATTTCACTTCTCGTAAAATATTTTTAGAAATTGTATCAGTTGTAATCATGCTCTTCATATATTTATTTATCCTGAGAATTTGTAAATTTTTAATAAATGCAAAATTATTTTAAAATATTTATCTCCCACTTAATCATTTAAAACCATCCCTCTCTTGGCATATAAGGAATATCAGATTGCGCTTTTCTATCTTGCTGCGATCCTATGATTTCCAATTGAACCATTTCAAAATCTTTGGGATCTTTTTTATCTGCAAGTTTATATTTTCCTTTAACATTATACCATTTTGATTTATTCTCAGTTTCAAAAAATGCTTCTCTTTCCCATCCATAGAAAACAAATGTTTCAACTGTTGGAATAATAATTATCCAATAATTCATAATTCTCCTAATTTATTTTAACTACTTTCCAATATTTTTTGCTATTATCATTCTTAAATCCTATAGAATCCCATTTAAGAGGGCAATCCATTTGTTGAGAAACATTAACCCATTCCAACCAATAAGTAGTGCCACTCATTGGGCAAGTTATAGGAAAAAGTGCAAAATGATGAAATATTCTAACTGTTCCAATTTTTATATTCTTTTGTGCTTTCCATCTCATAATTTACTCCAATCTGGCCACCAAGGATCTTGTGGCAATTTACATAAATCTGGATTATTGTCTTTAACTCCTGGATTACAACTTTTATCATTCCAGTATTTACAATCATCTGTTAAACAACCAATAGAACCATTAAATACAATAGTTCCATCTTTATTTCTTCTATAAAACGGCAGCCACAATTGAGGGCTCAGCGAAATCATAGTTAATTTCTTATCTTCCTTCAAGATTCACTTCAGCAACTGGAAATTTTCCTTGCACTTTCCCACACTCCATACAGAGATTAAATTCTAAATAATCCCCGCCTCCAATTCTTAAATTATAAGGAACATATCCATCATGCTCCTCATTTGCAAAAGTAATAAAACACGCATCTGAAACTTTTCCAGATACTTCCAATATTCTTATGCTTCCACATGAATTACACATCATAATTTTGCCTTTCTTAATCAGTAATTTTTACTAGATACCAATAATCATTGGTATCGCTACAAAATGAGCCATATTTATAGTGAAATGTGCAAGTTTGCAGAAAATAATATGTCCCAGTCATTGGGCATTGGCGAGGAAAAATTATAAATTTTCTCTTAATCTTTTCTTCGCCAATGTCTGGGGCCTTTGAATAGTTTGGTATAAATTTCATATTTTTCCTTTATAAATTTGGTGGCTAGGGATGGAGTTTAACCATCTTTATATACTCATCCATATCTTTTCCTGTTGCAAGGATTTTATGTATGAACCCCTCTATATTATGTCACTCTGCCGTCAGCAACTGCGATCAGAGAGCCAATCTCTGAAGACTGGCCTAGCCAAAATTATTTTAATACATTCAGTGATACCTTACAGAGTATCGGCTGCAATACCGTGCTTACGTTCGTATTCTCTTTGTTCGTTGCAGCAGTTCTGAGAGCAAAAACCTTGACTAACAGCGAATTGTCTTTCGCACCACGAACATTTAGGTGTGCTTTGCTCATGCACCCAAGCAAGCATATCCTTTACTAGCTGGTCATAAGGGTGCATTTATTTTTCCTCCAAGTTTCCTAAGAATCCGCTGTCAATCTTAACACCAATAGCGTTACCACTTTATTCTGGCAATTATACATCAGCCAACTGACGAATTTCTTCCAATGTCTGATGACGAAGAACTTTTCCGTTTCTAAAAACCAATTCAAGACAATTTCCATATACTCCATTTCCATTATCTTTAACCGTTCTATATAAACCAGTTGCTTCACTATAAACCAATGCTGGCCTTCCAGCAAAGCTGGCTTTGAATGGATCATCTTTTGGTTTTTTATACACTGGTGTATCTACTCCATTTAAAACAATATTACAAAATTTCATCGCGGCTCGACTCGTATCTCGATTAATTTTCTGTAATAAACCGCCACCCATTCCAACTACAGTATTTTCAACACTCCACCCAGCAAGACGCAAAGCTTCATATAATTTGCGAATACTAAAAATATCCATTCCATCTCCCCAAAGAATGCCAACACAAGGGCTCAAAACTTTGAATCCTTTGTTATTGATGGTATAACCAAATCTATCACCAAGGATATTCAAAAGAATTGGAACTTTAATTTCTGGATCGCCAGAATCAGGTCTTGCAACAATTTTGCTCTTTCCATGTAAAATCTGGTCACGAAATGTCCCACCAAGAATTTCACGAACAAAATATTCATCATCATAACTATCAATAACAATACTTACGATTGGAGCATCTTTATATACTCCAAGAATTCTTCCAGTTACACTTCTTTCTCCTTCTGGTCCTTCCATAGTCATAACAAAATGTTCAGAAGCAGGAACGCTATAAGCAGAAACTCGTGGTGCATCATAATACTGATGCAAAAGACTCATAGCAATTCCAGTATCAGTTCCTTTAAAATTAATAAGATGAGCCGCGCCTCCGAGTGCAGCCTGATGAGTACAAGATACTGCTCTACCTCCAAAATCATGCAACATAAATGGAAGAGAATTATAAGAATCAGCCGTTAATGTCAAATATTCCTTGGCCAATTTTTTAACTTCTCGACTCTGAGTAGCAACAATACTACCATACCAATTACGCATTAAACGAGTTTCGCACCATCCTGGGAGCCATGCACATTTTTCATCAGTACTTTCTACTGTAAATACAACAGTATTTACTCCATCATTGGAGATATTAAATGGCTGTCCTTCTTTGATGGCTTTAATTTCAATAGGCAATCTTCCATCATATTTGTCTAATATATACTGCCACTGTTCTTTAGGATAAGGAAATCCATCATAAAAATGAATCTGGCTATCTGCATATGCTTCATCAAGATTTTCCTGAGTGAAAAACTTCCCTTCAAATTCAGAGATTAACTGATACTGAAGACCAAAAAACACAGCTTCGCTATAAATTCCTCCGCGATTACAATAATAATTCATTGCCTCAGTTAAATTATCTGGAAGCATTTTTGGGTGAGTTTTTTTATAACTATCATCGTCTAAAAGTGGGTTAATTACGAGCGGCCTCGGCATTTTGAATCTCCTTTTTCTATGTTCTTAGTATATCATTATTGGTCTAAATTGTCAAGTTGCCCATCTTTTTTCATTTGCCATTTAAATGCTTCTAAAATTGTGTAAAATCCAGTAGCTTCGCTTGGCTCTGGATTTGGCGGAAACAATAAAGGAATAGGAAACCACTCATCATTATTTAATTCCCACCATCCACAAAATTTTAAGTAAATTTTCATTTCTTCTTTACTTGGATATTTCATCGTGCCCATCCAATTGCATTTGATAATTGAAAGCATTATCAATAAACATAAATTTGGTTGTATCAGGATGAATATAATATGCAGGGCCAGAATAATAATTTTTTGGTCCAATATCCCAATCACAGAATTTTAAATAAATTTTCTTTTCTTTATCAGAGATTTCTTTCATCTTCTAGACTTTCAATAATTTCACTTACTGCTGCACTATAAATACTTTTCCTTCTTTAAATAATTCATTAACATATTGAATAATATTTTATGTTCTGGCTCAAACATTTCTTCACTTACTTTTTCAATTGGGAAGAATCGTGTTGTAGCAATATCATCTCCTCCAACACTTGCCAATGTCATAACTTCGCCAAGAAAGAAAACAGTTTTAATAGATTCAGGGGTGTCCTTATAACGCCAATCATCAATCTGGGTGCTTCCAATATACTTCAAATTTTCAGGATAGCTTGCTGTTTCCTCGTAACTTTCCATATTTGCATCGTGTTCATAGCTCTGATTCTGCGGGCGATTTTTCCCCATAGCGTGACCACCAGGAAATCTCCAGCCAGCTTCATCTGCTCGTTTTGCCAACAGAAGTTCAATCCCGCATGTTGGATTTACAACGTATGTATCGCCGTTATCATTTTTGGATACTCCATCAATTTTTGGAAGTCCTCGATGAATAATCGCAATATCAACTGTGGGTATAACGCGATCAAACGTGTTCAACTGTCCATAAATAATTCCTGCTCGGAATGCTGGACTGTCCTGCACCACATTCGCAATTTCATTTCTCAAATCAGTTCCAGAAATATTTCTGGAAACAGCCAGTGTCAATTCAACAACTTTACGCTTTCCAGTGTAACTCTTAGCAAAACTGTCTCGACTTCCATACAATGTTGCTTTTCCATATGGAACTCTTTCAGTAATTAGTCGATCCAAATCTGCGCTCCATAGTTCATCACTCTTGCGATTATGAATTGGATACACTTCATAACTTGGATACAACTGTTGAACCATCCGTCGGCGGGTATCAAAATCAAGAGGATCATTTTTTGTCGGTGCCACACCAGCAGGAACACATCCAATGAATACAATTACTCTAGGATGCAACTGCCCAACAGCATTGAGCAATGCTCTGTGGCCATCATGCAACTCTGGTATCTGAAATCTGCCGCAAATTATTCCATAATCAGGAGTCATTATTTTCCTTCTTTCTCTTCAATTACATATTTTGCATATGCTTCTGCGAAAGCCATTATATCTTCCAAATCAAAAGAAATTTCTTCGCTTATAATTGGAAAATAAAAAGTGCCTTTGTCAATCTTGAAATAGAAATCTGTTGCACTAGTCATATAATCCTTTCATAATTAGTATACCACAATCTAGAAGAAATGTCAACAATCCTTCAAACTGTAAAATTTCTTCAACCATTCCAAAAACCAAATATTGAATTTTTCTGTAAGTTCTGCATTGCATTCAGGCAATTTAGAACTCAAAGACAAAGTTTTCAATTTATCAACTCCATCACTAATTAAGGCAGAAATTTCTTCAATTGAATGTTCTCCGCGCTTAATACTAAGCAGATATTCACAATATTCTTTAGGATATGGATATATCAATTTTTTCCAGAAAGCAACTCAATTCCTTCATTTACAATTCTCAAACTATGAGAAATTGCCTTCCAGTCTGCGCCAGATAGAGAAGCGGCTTTGGCTCTTGTACCAAACTTTCCAATCTGCTTTTTGATAGTTGCAAGGTTTGTTTCAAAAGTATTTGAATATGGAAGAGTCTTTTCAAGAAGTTTAACGCATGGGCGCATTACAGTTTTGGTTGCGTCAACTGCATATTCAGTCACTTGAAAATATTTAGGAAATTTATTCTGAACAATATTTGCCTCTTTATTGAAGTTTTCAGAATGATCTGAAATTTTATCCAATAGTGGAAATTCAGAATACAATTTTTCAGCTTCAAAAGCAGCGCACAATCTATCGCCTTTATCAGAATATAGATTCGCCTGATGCAAACTATAACCACAAATAGCAAAAATATTTGAAGTCAAAAATTTACTTCTTAATTCTGAAACAAATTTTGGAAATCTTCCATCGTAAATTGCTTGTTCAGCATCAACACATTCAACTGCGAAAGCTAACTCAATTGCATAAGATTGTCCTTCCATAAAATCTTTAGCAAACATATGTAATGGAATTTCCTCAATATCAATGTTTTCAGCAGTGTTTTTTTCTCCAAACTTTTTATTATTGTTTTTGACTTTATTCTTGGGAGAAATTCCTAGCAATAAATCATCTAAAGAAGGAAGAATAATAACCTTGATGTCTATGTCAGAATTAGCTGTGGCTGTTCCATACAAAGATGACCCATATAATGTTTGAAATAATTTCTTCATATAAAAATGATATCAAACTTTAAGAGTAAAGTCAAGTGAAAAATAAGTGCCAACCATAATCATCATTATTTAATACGCTCATCAGTTCTATATTTCATCATGCCTCCAATTTGTGTATTAATATTTCATCATTCTCAGCAAGCCAAATTTCCTCTCCAAATCTCCATGTAGTATATATCCCAATATTAATTATTGCTATTAAGTTGTAATCAATACTAGAGAAACCTCTGATCTGTTCTATTCCTCCAGAAAAATAATCCAATCACCTACTTTTAATTCTTTTCCGTTTTTGTCTTTCATTATCTTTCCAACTTATAAATCAGCACTTCGTCTAATGTTGCCAACGTGCAATATTCTGGTCGTGCTACACCTTTTCTTAGAGTTTCGCCAAGACTATATAAACAGTCATAATTAGTTGAGTTGTCTTTGGTAAGTTTAATTAAAATTTTATCATATTTGGTTTCAATTTTTTCTATTGAAAACCAAGCATAATCTCCAACTTTTAATTCTTTTCCGTTTTTGTCTGTCATATAATTTTCTTAATTTTCCAATATACAAATTAAAGCTTCATTTTTGGTAATTATTTTTAATTGCGATGATGCCAACCAATAAAGTTTGTTGTTGTAATTTTCTCCAAAGAATGAAACACACGATTCATCGTTGTAGCAAGAAATTGAATCTATAACTATTCCCACTGCGTTAAATCCAAAATATAAAACATAATCTCCAATTCTTATTGGCTTTTTATAGCAATCTATCTTTCTAATTTCCAAATTAATGCCTCCTCATTGGTAATTTTTTCTATTTCGCATGAATTTCTGGCATATAATACATCTTTATATTTAAATATAGCCGCGTCTTTCATTGAACGCTGCGTATATATTTTATATATAAAAGAAATTTCATCAAAAGTATCGTGTGCAGGATTAGGAGAAAATCGTATACAATCTCCAACTTTTAATTCTTTTCCGCAGCGATCTAACATTTATCTCTCCAACTTATAGATTAACATTTCGTCCATTGTGGCCAATTCAATTTCATTACTGACTCTACGAATCATAAAACCTTTATCGTCTTGTATAATAGCAAGATTGTCAAAGTATATAATTTTTATAATTTTTCCCATTATTGTAACATAGCAACCTTCTTGCCAACGTGATGTTTTAACCCAATCTCCATTTTTTAACTTTGTTCCATTTTTATCTGTCATTGCGCCAGCTTCCAAATTAGTGCATCGTTTTCTGTAATTAAACTACACGCACTCAAAGCAATAATTGTTTGATTGCCATTATGAATTCTGCACCATGCTTGATTAAACTTGTTAGATTGTGGCTCAATAACTTGAGCCAATACATCTTGGGATGAAAAATGTATTAAAATATAGTCATTTGCTTTTAATATTTTGCAATTTTTATCGCGCATTATCGCATCAATTTTTCCATAATCATTCTGGTGGTAATTCCTGAAATCATCTGGCGATTGGTAATTATCATCTTCAATGCTCTTTCAACATCTGAATAAGTGTATGACGCATCACCAAAGCTTGGATGAGTCAATGCGTTATTTAAAAATCGCACTTGCGAATCAAAATCTGAAAACCATTTATCATAAAATCCAAGCTTGTTATAGGACGCGATGTGTCCAAAACAATTTGAAAGACGAGTATAAAATTTCTTCGTGAAGAGTGTTTCCTTGAACCCTGACTCAACAAAACTAACAAACTTGTTAGCAAAATCAGCTTTATCCTGTGCTGTGTCCCATTTCGTCGCTGTGAACATCTCTGCGGTAAAAATCTTATTTGACATATTTTCTCTCTTTCTTAAAGCAATGATGGTTCGTTCGGATGCCACTTGATTAGAAGTTTCAAAATTTCTCCAGACGGAATAAAATAAAAACAGCTACTTCTGCCTTCACCAGTCTTTACACCTTTAATCCAATAACCAAAATTGTTATCTTGATTTGGATAAGGATTCTTTGCTCCATTCTTAATAAGCCAATCCATTTCTATTGGCAAAACAATACCATTATTTAGTGTCAGAAAATGGCGTGAGTTTTTTCAAAAGAATTTTCAACATTTTGTCAGTCATTTTCATTCTCCATCTCTTGAATCTTTGCACCATACCAAGGATCAAACGCCAGCTTAACTTTCAACTCCAAAATTTGATGCTCGTATTGATTGATCTGGCGAATGGTAGATGGTTTTTTAGAAAGATTCAATTCCAATTTGCTAATTTCATTTTTCAGCCAAAAAATTTCATAATTGGAACGACTAATATTGTCACTGATTCGCCGTTTATTGTTTTCGTTCTGACACCAGCCATCAACAAACTGTTTCAGCGAATTGTAAAATTCGTCCATTATTTTCTCCGTCCATACTTGTCAATCTTCAGGGCTTCCAACCGTTCTTCAGCAATCACGATATTCTTACATGCAATTACAATCTGAATTGACCAGCCAAAAGATTCAAGTTTTTCCCCAAGCGTAATCTGTGTTGCCATCTTGCAGTGACAGATTATCAGTCATTCTTACGTCACGCAATCGCCCTTCGACTCGACCAATCTATTGCTTCTGGCATATTCTCTCCACCAACAAATATAGAATACCAAACTTTAGGTTATTTGTCAAGCACAAAATAAGTATAGTGTTTTCAATGATTTGTATCTCGTTGAAAACACTATACTTATTTTGGACTTTGTAGCGATTCTTTTTGCTTTCTGGTACTTAGACATTACCAAAGGCTTAGAGCGGTTTATGGGGCAATTTAGCCATTTTTGGACCTTTAGAATGAACAAGTTAAAGTTTGATTTCAGCAGGTTCGCCATTCTCGTCAAAGAATCGAACACGTCGAACGCCAGCAACTTTTATAGCAGACATGCAACGATTACACGGACGGGAACATCCATATTGCTCAACTGTTTGGCGCGAATTTGTAGTAGTACGCGAAACATAGAGAATAAGATTGTTCGACTTATCGTAATATCTACGTTTCACAAGCGTACTGATTTCCGCGTGAACATTGCCGTTGTAAGAATCAAAAGAGGAAATCGGAGTAGTCTTTCCCCAAAAATTATGCCCAGCAGCCAGCAAATTTGAACCAGCATAAAGTGCTGCGCCAAGGCGAAATCCCTTCTGCGGCCCGTTGCTACTCAGGGCCGCAGCAGATGCAGCATCCATACCACGCTTCCAACTTCCGCTCAGCATTTCATTTCCTTTCGTTTAGTAGTTTAAGAAAAAAATAACGCCGCGCTTTGCCAGTTCATCTCCATATTCAAGATTTACGTCATATTCATCGAAATCAACAGTTCTGTTTTCATCAAATAACAGAACAACATCATTTTCAAAATCCATATCTTCCACTAATTCATATTCCATAACGCCTCCTAAAATTTGACTGCAAATACAGTATATCATCCTAAAGTTTAAATGTCAATAATAAAATAAGTGCTTTGTTTTGAATATTTTAAGACAGCAATTTAGCCACTAATTTGACATTAATTGTTGGATTTTTTATGAATTTAATTGCACGACCATATTGTTGAACAGCAGCCAGTTGCACAGCTTCGCTTGGCTTGCTGATGTGGTAAATTGCCCAACCATTTTGTTGAACAGCAGCCATTTGCATAGCTTCGCTTGGCTTGCTGATGTATTCAATTGCACGACCATATTGTTGAACAGCAGCCATTTGCACAGCTTCGCTTGGCTTGCTGATGTATTCAATTGCACGACCATATTGTTGAACAGCAGCCAGTTGCACAGCTTCGCTTGGCTTGCTGATGTGGTAAATTGCACGACCATTTTGTTGAACAGCAGCCATTTGCATAGCTTCGCTTGGCTTGCTGATGTATTCAATTGCACGACCATATTGTTGAACAGCAGCCAGTTGTGCTTTTTCATTCATATAAAGAATATCCTAAATAAATTTATTTGTCAATAAGAAAATAAGTTCTTTGTTTCTTATTCATACAGTTCTAAATGGCCAATAATACTGTCCAACTCTTCCTTAAAAACTGGCCCAATAACTGTCGCAGTTTGAACGCTATCAGTCGTACCATAAAAATCAAGATTTGTGTCGTAAAATTCATCGTAAAAAGCAGGTTCACGAAGCTTGAAACTCATCAATTCCTTGCTAACTTTTTGCAATTCACGAGTATTACGGACGCTGAGAGAAATTGCTGTAATATCTTCATATTGAATTCCCAAGGATCGCCGCCACGACTCGATCTTTCTACCAATATGAAAAGTCTGCGCCAGCAAACGACCAGGAACCATTCTAAAAGACGTTATTGTTTCAACTGGATATGTCTCGATTGTACTTGATACCATATGCTGCGTATTTACTACAGTCTTCACTTGAACTGTTTTAGGAACCAAAATATAAAATCTCTTCTCATTTTCCATTATTTATCCCCTTTTTCAACTTCACCAAAAATTGCGATGCAAATAAAAAATATAACAAGAAACACAAATATCATTTTATTCTCCTCCTTCTTATTTTTGTTGATTTTCAAATAAAAACTTTTAACTCTGTTCCATTTTTATCTGTCATTGTCCCAGCTTATAAATCAATGCTTCCTCTTTAGAAAGCAATTTGATTCTTTCTGGAATCGATACTGTATATCGTCCTCCTTCCATATTTTTCACTTTAGTCACAAAATTATTTGTTGAAGTAACGCAGAAAAAATAATTATTATCATTGAAAATAGCATTATATAAAATATAATCTCCTGCTTTTAGCTGTTCACCAGTGCAATCTCTCATATGCTCACCTAAATACAAGTATATCAAATTAAAAAGCCAATGTCAATAAAAATATTGGCTTTTAAGTTATTTAGTTTCAACAAGTTACTTCTTTGGTCTAAGCTGCAATACCTCAGCAGAGTGATTTTTGAAGTCTTGTGTAGTCTTTCCAGAGGTCAAAATTGCAAAATCATCAACAGAACCATATGGGATACCAACACGAAGATGAGGATAATGCCCAACCATATTATAAAATCGACCAGAAGTTGTGGCTGTCAAATATTGATTGTATGATTGCTTCAAACTAATAATACGAGTCTGCGAAGTTGAAAATGTACTATGGAACTCTTCGATCTTCTCCTGGACTTGCTTATATAAACTTGCATCCATGTTGGGATTGCTTTCTTTGATAAATTGAAGTACTGCTTGACTTCCGTTCGCCCCATATCGACCAGTTAAAGAAGCTTGCCAAACATTCTTCATATCCTCAGTATAATTTTCAGGAACTTGCGATGTTTCCATCACTTCCTTCCATCCATTATCATATACATTCTGCATTTGAACATACTGCGCAGGAATGTCAGCTTCAAAACGATTCGCATCATTACTGAATCCAACATAACCAATTCCCAATGATCCAAAAACTAGAACAGCCAAAACTACTACTAAACCAACTGCAATCAAAGCATACTTCATATTCTTCTCCTTTTCAAAGTTAAAAGTTAAATTACTTTACAGAACCTTGTCCAATTCTAATTCCGCCAATAAGAATCAAAAATATTACAATAACATGAATTTCTACAGCTTCATAAAATGTCAAAATCATTCATGATTTATCCAATTAATAGTCATTTGGATCACTGTTGTTGAGCGCGAACCATTTCACTACTGGATACGCAATACTAAAAATCAAACTAATCACAAAAATAATAATCATTGACTTTCGTGACGGTTGATATGAACGCATTAAATATTTCATATCTTTCATATGCAAACGAACGAATTTATCTTTAGTCGTATTAAAAATTGCTGAGTTAATTTGATCTCGTTGATCCAGTGTGCCAATCGTTGATATTTCATTCTTCAATTGAACTTTAAATGCTGGATTAGTTGTCCAACTCATTACATCCACAAAATCAATAGTATGCCCATTTTTAGAGCCAATGATAATATCAATGTCATTCTTTTTTCCACCAAACCATGCATCTTTTAATGCAGCAACATAGTCACGATTTGACAATGGGACAAAAATCAAAATGATATTTGCTTGTTTTAATGGTCCCACAATTTTATTGTCATTTTGAATCAACCAATTCCAAACATTTAAATCAAGATTTGGAACTCCCATATTAATTACTGAATCATGACGGTAATAATCATAAATAGTGTCAGGATATTTTGGAATCCATTGCTTGTACTTTTCTACATCACCAGTTGATCCAAACAAAACAGAATCAGGATTAGCCTTAATATAATTTTGAAAACTATGAGAACTTGAAAATGGTTCGCCAATATATGCTTTGGCCCATCGATCAGGCATATTAAGTCCTTGACGATCAATTCGATCAATTAAAACTTTTTCTCCAGTATTAGAATCCAATTCCCAATCCACGTCATAATTATGTTCATAACAAGTCGAGCAATGCTCAGTAGTATTTCCTTTACTATCACTTGTTATATAGCAATTACACCTATAACTGTGAGAACAACTCACATGATATGTTGATCTAGCAGTGATCTGTCCATTCCAAATTTCTGTGTCTGTAATAGTAGAATAATAGCAAACAGTCAAAGAAATTCCTATGAATGCAGCAACAATTCCAGATTGAATAGCAACATCAATCCACGACACATTTTTGTGCAACAGCAAATGAATAATAATTGCCACAGTCAATGGAACAAAAAACAAAATCAAAAAATTAATCATTTAAAATTTCCCTCTATTCTGATAATTTGTAAATAAATGCTTATTCTGGAGTAATCTGTTCAATTCTATCTGAATAAAAAATTAAATAGATATGTCGATTACCTTTCATGACCAAATTTTATTTGTCATGGTTTTAACTCAAAATGATGAAAAGATAAGCAATAATTCCAAGTGTCGCCATTCCACAAATACAGAAAACTGTTTTAAGAAGAGTGGTAAGAGTGGGAGATTGTCTAATCTTTATAACTCTAAAACCTTTTGGCGGTAACATAAATTCTCCTTTCAAGAGACTTTCTTTATTAAACCATTTTCCATAGTCACTTCTGCATACCACTTGCGCTCATATGGACTTGGGCCAACGCCACAAAACTTTCCGTTTGATTTATATTCTTCGCCAAACATCGAAGTCTCTTCATAACGCAGAGGCTTACCAACTGATTCTTTCAATAACTTTTTGGACTTATAGAGTAATCCCATCATAATGATTTTCCTTTCTTATCGTGTTAATTCTTTAAATAAAATTTCTGGCCATTTGAGAACAACTGTTAGAATCACCATAAATTTTGCAAATGATTGCTTTATCTTATTATCTGATTCAGAATATTCGCGTAACTTTTCACTTTGAGAATTAGTTGACATTAAGTGAAAAGTAGAGCCAGAAGCATAACTAAATCCATAGTAAATGCAACCACACAAGACATAAATTAGTAATATCATTCATTATTCTCCTCTTTTAATTCTTTTTCTGAAATCTTCTACTGCCAGTGGTTCAATCGCTTGCCATATTTTCATAAAATCTTTTCTAAGTTGGCTATCTGGATCACGCTGCATGGCAATACCAAGTACTAACCAATCCAATAATTGAATTAAAGATATATTTTCTTTTTCAGCAAAATCAAAAATCATAGCGGCTGCGTCTTGCGCAATTCCAGTTGCTATGATTCCTTTATACTCCATTCGATCAGCATTTTCTTTTGATTTTAACCAATTCAAATCTGCAAACAGTTTGGAAATAAATTTACGGCGTTCTGATCTTTTCATTATTTCTCCAACTTTGATTGAAGTGCATAATTCTTAAAACAAGAAATGGATGACGCTACATTTTGTTTTGCTTGATAAGAAGCGATAGCAAATTTACAAGCTTCCCAACCATTTCTAATTTCATGAACTTTGGTATCATCAGAAGTCCAATTCAAAAATTCAGCCGGTGGCTGCATATAAGAACTCTTGCGCTTTGTGCGTTTGTTTCCATTGTTAAATAACCAGTCACGAATTTCAGCGGCAAGACCGTATTTATATAAATTAGACCAGCCATTATTGCCAGTTATTAATTCAAAAATTGATCTTGGGGAGCCATCCATATCACTGTTTATTTGTTCAAATCTGCGATCATATTTCTTTGATTGAACTGAAGAAATTTTTCTCAATTCCATTGAATAATAGCGCGTCTTGCTTCCACTTTTATAAGTTATAGACGATGCAAATTCAATTTCATTTTTGTTAACTTCGGAAGGAAGTTTCCAAGAAATTTCTCGACTCAAATCATCATTTGATAGCATGGCGAGAGATAATGATGCCAAATAATCTCCCAACAAATCAACTGTTACTGAATGGTCGAGGGACCATTTTTCGTCATTTATTTTCTTATATAAAAAATCAGAACAAATTGCTGAAGAATTGTTATAGCTATAACTGTCAAACGTATAAACATACGAGTTTTCATTGGCGATTGACGGAAAACTAATTTTCATTAAACAGCCACCTTTTTCTTGGCATTTGCAGCGTCAACTAGTTGCCGCCAATATTTGCCAATGCGAATGTTTCCATTCTTGTCAAGTTTGCGCCAATACGCCAACTGCCTAGGCGAAAGATAGCAATACTTTACATAGAAATTAGCCATTGAAGTTCCCATTTTCGCGTCAAAACTGGTAAATCCAGTTCCATTGTGATGCGTGGTTTGCTCACACGCTTGCTCATCAAAAGTCTGATTGTTGTTGATTACAATGAGAGCACGAGCAACTGCTCTATCATTCGTTCTGAGCTGTTCATTGATCCCTTCACGAGTCAATTCAATGGTCATATTTCCCCTCACTATTAAATAGTACCAAAGTTTGGGTTGTTTGTCAACAATAAAATAAGTGCTTTGTTTTGAATATTTTAAGACACCAATTTAGCCACTAATTTGACATTAATTGTTGGCTTCTTGATATATTCAATTGCCTTACCATTTTGTTGAATAGCAGCCATTTGCATGGCTTCAGTTGGATTGTCGATGAATACAATTGCACGACCATCTTGTCGAACAGCAGCCATTTGCACAGCTTCGCTTGGATTCCTGATGTATTGAATTGCACGACCATATTGTTGAACAGCAGCCAGTTGCACAGCTTCGCTTGGCTTGCTGATGTGGTAAATTGCACAACCATTTTGTTGAATAGCAGCCAGTTGCACAGCTTCGCTTGGCTTGTCGATGTAGCAAATTGCCCGACTAGTTTCTTGAACAGCAGCCATTTGCACAGCTTCGCTTGGCTTGTCGATGTATTGAATTGCACGATAATTTTGTTGAACAGCAGCCAGTTGCACAGCTTCGCTTGGATTGTCGATGTATTCAATTGCACGACCATCTTGTCGAACAGCAGCCATTTGTTCTTTTTCATTCATAATTATTTTTCCAAAAATTTATCACGGAAAAAATCTCTTTCCCATATAAGGGTAAACCAACTCAATGTAGTTTGCACGTCCCCTAATAACTCTATATTTTTATTGCAACGAGCATATCTCATTTGCAAATATTCTGCTAATTCAGCTAATGTTTTATCATTTAGTTCCAAATTTTCTCCTTTACTTACTAAGCAAATACGGCATCACTTGGCTCGGAAGCAATTTTACAACTTGCTTATAGACACGAACAGTGGTAAATTTGGTGTTTCTTCGCTGCCATTCAGACAAATATTTTGATTCTCTGTTATGAATAGATAGTAATATTCCTCCACCAGAGCCATATTTTCCTTTCCAATTAGGAAGTATGCGATCAACTACAAATAAAGTAGCATCGCTATTGTCTCCAAAAGGAGCAGAAACATAATCTCCAGCGACAACTGATTGACCGAAAGCATCATATCCTGTGAATTTTGAAAAATCTTTTTCTGTCATAATTGCCTCATCAATTTTTCTTCAATATCTTTTTGAATTGATTCTCATGCTTTCATCTAAAGAAATTCATCACTGTCATTTTTTATAAAAAGCAGTATATTGTCTTTTTCTTCTAGTAATATATCTCAATATTATATTTCCATGTTTTACTGGCTCAAAAAGTGAATTAAAACATAGTTTGGATCAACCCAAGTCACTTGCTCTCCTCTTTTGAGCACAGGCTTCCTTTTTACATTTTCATATCTGGTCCAAGCAGCAGTATTTTTTACACGATCTAGCTTAATATAAGTTTCCCCAGATAACAGCCAGCGTTTTCTTTTTGCGAATCCCATTACTTTGAATAAGCAAAGATTGCCACTATCCCAAACAGCAGTCACAAAATCTCCAACTACAAGAGGATGATCAATTGCATCATTGATTGGGAGAATTTCTTTTGTAATTTTTGATTTGTTCATAATTAACTCCTCAAGTAACAATGATATGCTGCGGTAGTTGGTTTCCATTGTCTTTTGCGATTTGATCAATAACCAAATCAAGTGTACTGTGAAGAATAGTATCAGTAGACTTCAATACAGTTTCATCATACTGAATCTTTGCATAATCGACTGTTGCATATTCTGTCAAAACAGTGAGAATATCATTACAAGCCATGCTAAGAGGATGAACTGGCAACTTGTCTTTGTTAATTTGATTATTGATCAATATTAATGCTCTCTGCAAGCAATATTCAGACCGAGCCATCCCATTTCCTTCATTTTGCCTCTTTCCATAATCTGTAACAGGAAGATCATTGATAGCTTGTATAACGTCAACAGCAGCTTGCTCAAGAGGATGAACAGAAACATTTCTCTTACGCCAATTCGAGTTAATTATCACCATTCCTGTTGTTGGAAATACGCTTGTCATTAATTTCTCCTTCCACTTCTAAAGGAACTATAAAGCATATATTCAGCTCCTGGATATTCACGCGAATACACCGCAGCATATTGGTGTTCATCAGAATGATCTCTCGCAAGCTTTTCAGCTTTTGTAGCACTCGACAAAACAGCGATGGTATTCACATTTCCTTCGACTTTATACTTCTGTGTATCTTTCATTGATTCCTTTCTGGTTTACAGAACTTCAGAAACAGTTGGAAGAATATCAGTAGTTGACTCTTCAGAAAGAATGGAAATTATATTTCCAGAAACGCGCCAATACGGCGTGTATCCATTCATAGCGTAAACTTTCATATTGCAAATATTTTGCGTATGTGGATTGGGAGGCAAATTTTTCAGCATACCCTCTTCGTTTGCGTACATCTGTCTACAATTCTTGATGCCGCTGACCAATGATTCAATGTATCCGCCGACTGCCAGATTCAATTCTTTGTAGTCAAATTTCTTGCCATTTGCAGGACGGACTTTTACAATTGTCCCGTCAGTCTTAAAAATGTAACCACGATGAACTTTTGCCATTTTGTTCTCTTCTTTCTCACTAACAAATATAGTATATCAAAGTTTGGGATGGAAGTCAACAAAAAAGAAATCCTTTAAAATCAACAACTTAGAGTTTTTCAACAGAAAGAACACGATAATTTCCGCTCTTTTTGTTCTTAACCAACTTGTTGATTTTAAAGGATTTAGTAGTAATCTCAGTGGTTATCATCCCGCGCGATGGGCCAGAGCAATATTCGCGCTTGACTTTAAATTTTGGAGCGTTCTCTGTATCGCTGAAGAAATCCGTCAGTGGTAGACTCTTTTTCTTGAACATATTAAGAGTATATCAAATAAATTTGCAATTGTCAACCCAAATATTAGTAGCCTATTTTTGCCATCATTCTCACAGCAGCAGTTGGATGTTTAATGAAATTCAATGCACTTTTCTTTTTTTGCACAGCAGTCATTTGTAATTCTTCATCTGGAAATTTAACATATTTAATGGCTGTTGCAGCTTTGTTGATCGCTGCCATTTGAACTTCTTTACTTGCATTTGGAAATAATGAAAGCGAACTTCCACATTTTTTAACCATAATAATTTGTATATTTTCGCTGGGATTATTTATTAATTTTAATACATTTTTGTTTTTTGCCAGCGCAGCTAATTGAATTTCTTCTGGTGGATTTTTAATATATCTAATACCATATGGATTTTTATTAACCAAAGCTAGTTGAACTGCCATAGACGGATTGCTTATATATTCAACTAGCTTTGATTCTTTCTCAACACAATAAATTTGAACCAATTCTGTTGGGTTCCCAATCAACTTAAATGCCGATTTGCTCTTTTTAACAGCAATTAATTGAATTTCTTCACTTGGATTTTTTTGTGTTTTAATTAGAATATAATCCTTTTTTATTGCTTCTTTTATAATTTTATCATTTGGAATATCAATAAATTTTAAAACATAACCATTTTGTTTAACTGCTACAATTTTTAAATCATCATCTGGATTGTCAATTAATCTAATCGCCATTCCATTTTGTCGTACAGCTTCTGTCATTATTTCATATGAAGGATTTTCAATAAATTCGAGCAGCAAACCATTTTGTTTAACAGCCTCTAACTTTTCCTGTTCTGTGGGATTTTCATTAAAAATGAACTCCCACAGATTTTTTGTAGATTTCTTTCTTGGTTTTCTCATAGTATTCCACACAAAGTCCCCATCCATAGTTTGAGTCCAACCCATAATTCCCCCTTCATCCGCATTTTGAATTTCCACATTGCAGGCATTTCTGGCACCCTGATTCATAAACAAGTTGACCATTACATTCTGTGCATTTGGCCCCATCAATTTTTTCGCCATCTTTCACAAAACTTCCCAGCATCTTTTTAATATGAAATAGAAAACTTGAAAAAGTAACGCCATCAACTTTATCTATTTCAGCAACAATATATTTGATTCTTACTCCATGACGTAATAATAATCCGATTGCTCTAGCAATTTTAACACTATTAGAATCATTATTGCATTTTTTAAATGTTGATTCTATATATTGTTCTGGAATACCTTTTACTTTAGCCAACGCAAATAATTTTTCAATAGCATCATTCGTTGTTACTGATTTTTCCATTGCATTGGTTTGAACAAATATTGCCACTGGTGCTTTATTTTCATTCAAACTAATCGTTACATACCATTTACGACTACTATCACCTTCATGATCATGCAGAACTTTCATTTCAGCAGACATATTATCAGGCAATTTTACATCTTCTAAAATAACTTCTTCATCTATATCATCATTTTTTTGATCAACTGCTGAAAGAACAGAAGTCATTGATCCAGAACGATATGTGGTACATCCTTTGATATACCCAGTATTGTATGCATCTAAATATATATTTTGAAAATCTTCAAATAGATAATCATTGGGAATATTAATCGTTTTTGATACACTGCTATCTAAATATTTTGCAAATCCCTCTAATTCAACCAAATGATCTTTGACTGATAAAGAAGTAGTTGTTGCTGCCCAATCAGCAGAAGGATTCCACTCTCCAAATTTAGTTAAATATCTAACTCCATAATCCTGACATAGAACTTCTTTTGTTAATCCTCTATTTTTATCGATTTTATATACAACTCCATTACTATCCACACCGCGTAAAATTTGCTCATCTCCTTCTTGGGAGAATTTAAACATATTAGTCTCAGCCCATTCTCCTTGATTCCAATTTGGAGTTACATCTTTAATATGATCCGGCGTTGAAGATACGATAACTGTTCTAATATATTCAGACATAAATACGGGCTCAATTCCACCCGATACAATCTGAGCTGTTACACCAGCATTTCCTGTTGGTTGGCAACTAAATAGTGAAGAATTTCTAATACCATTCTTGAGAATTCTTTTACGAAGATTTTCTGGCAAATCAATATTATCCCAATATGGACTAAAGGCATGTTTTTCTGGCTCACATAAATTAAACATTCCTTTTTCATCAGCTAAATCCAATGACGCTTCAACACCAGCCAATGTATAAGTTTTTAAAATTTCAGTTCTTAGCTTTGTTGATTCTTTGGAACCATATTTGACTTTGAGAATAAATAATGCGCTTCCCCATCCCATTAATCCTGCGCCAATTCTTCGTTTATTTCTCATTGAATTAATGTATTCTGGAAGAGGAGCATCTGAATAATCATTTACATTATCCAAAAATCTTATTAAATATTTTGTATATTTCGCTAATTTATGTAAATCAAATCCAGTTCTATTTTTATTAATAAATTGAGTTAGATTTAAAGATCCCAAACAACAAATATTTTCATTTGAAAGTAATTGCTCTCCGCAATTTGAAATTACCAATCCATTACAATCAAATGCATTAATTCCAGGGATTTCGCAATCCGCTACAATTTCATTTGGAAAATTTTCAATTGAGGATATTTCTGCTAAATATGTTTCTTTATGTAATCCATAAACATATTCAGTTAAAAGTCTTTCACATTTTTCTTTTTTATCTGAATCATAAAATCCAATAATATTTAAATATTTTTCTATATTACTTTTAGATAATACCAATTCATGATTTGCTTTACATAGATATTCTTTTTTTCCACCTTTTCCATCAGGCATATCCTTCAAACATTCATCTCTCTTGTTTTCATATATGGTAGAAACAATTCCCCATCTAACTAACATTCGTTGAATTGCTTGCAAATCTTCTAAATTGCTTTGACTTAGACGAATACTCAAACCTGTATCTCTATTTCCTTGAACAGACCCATAAGCATCAAACATCCCACGAATAAATCCTTTGCTGATATAAATATCTTCTTCAATTGTTTTATTTACATGTTTATTTGATGAAGTAAGTCCATATGATATTGCATAAGAATGCAAATCCTTAAATTGAATTCGATATTCATTTCTTCCTTTTACTTCATGCCATCCTTTAAAAGTTTTTGCTGGAGAAGCATATTGAAGCAATTCTTGCATAACTTTATTACGAACATTTTTAACTCCTTCTGTATTTCCCCAAGAACATAAATGAGCATTTTTTCCACTAATATTTCCGTCCCCAACCAGCAATCCTAACGCATATCCAATAGCATCATTTTTTTCAGATATTTTAACATCTACTGACGAATGATTATTAATAAAAATTTGATCACCAATAGATAATTTTCCAGCAGCAATCCAATCAATTTTATTATTTCTTAAAATTTTTATTTTATGATTTTCTGTAACTTTTAAGGTATAGCCATTTATTGTACTTATTTTTAAAATAGGCTTATTTCCTGATACAAAAAATCCCTTTTCAGAACTATTCCAACAAATACCATCAACAATAGCAGTAAATGGAATTCCCAATAATTCTTTAACTTGTTTTGCTCCGCGACTTGTTGTTACCCATGAATCCAAAGTAACACATGGGTTACTTGCAAATATTTTTTCAGCATAATTTAATTCATTAAATTTATTTGCACGATCTAAAAATAAAATTCCAGGTTCATTTCTTGAATAAGTTGATTGAGTAATAAGGTTCCATAACCAATCTACTTTTACTGTTTGATAAACAATTACTGGATAATTTTTTTCTTGCCAATCTTGAATATCGCCGCACCATTCTTCTTTATATTTTTCATAAGTTGTATCTGGAAAAATTAGATCCCATGTTATTTCATCGATTTGTTCCTGGCTACCACTTTCTTTTTTTAATTTACTAACTAACAATACTTTATCCATAAATTTATCAGAGCAGTTTATACTAAGATTAAATTTAGATAATCTATTGGAAGTTTGCTTTATAGTAATAAATTCAATAATGTCAGGATGGGAAATATCCAAAATTCCCATCATCGCCCCTTTTCTTATTTTTCCTTTTGCTTTTTTATTTGAAGCTTTCTTTCCAGAACCTGCTGTAATAATTTCAGAACTCTTGTCAAATAGTTCCATAAACTTTACTGCTCCAGGAGTTTCAACACCAATTCCTTTAATAAAAGTTCCTCTTGGTCGGATAAAAGAAAAATTCTTTCCCCACCCACCTTCGCTCTTTAAAGTAATTGATTGGCTTCTTAAAACTTCTAAAATTCCAGATAAACTATCGCAATCATATTTTGGAGTTGGACCAACAAAACAATTAATTAAACTTGTTCCACGAAATTCTGTACCTGCATTTGCTAAAATTCTTCCACCAGGAACGACAGAAAAATTACACATCATATCATAAAATTTTTCTGCCCATTCTTTTCTTAAATCTTCTGTTTTTTCTACGCTTGCAATTGCTTGTGCAACACGATTAAAAGTATCATTAATATCTTTGTCTTTATAATTTTTATATGTATTTGACCATACTTCTTCAGAAAAGCTGTCTTCAAATACTGTAACTTGGGATGGGTGTGGGTTAACTAAAAAATCGTTCAATTTATATTTCCTCTATATTTTAATTTTTATTATGGTGCAGGTATGTATTTAGTATATTACAACAGTTTCAAACGAACAACATATTTCTGAAAATATGGATGGTTTTTATATTCAATATTACCATCACCATTTTCATAATAGAAAAATGGAAAATCACTATTGCTGCAACCAACACGAGTTATAATTGCTTCTTTAGATGGAATTTCTGAAGATTCAATGATTTTAATATCTAAATTTTTTCTAAAATTATTAATATTTACATTATTGATTGCTTCTTTAAATTCTTTCCCACATAAAATAATATTACCAAAACCACGATGCGTATTAGTAAAAATTTGATTTATGGCTTTGAACAAAATTCGTTCTATTTGGTAAACAGTTATAAAATTTCCAGATTTTTCTAATTCATCTGAATTTGGTATAATAGTTTCAATGTTAATTAAATTTAAATAATCCCAAATATTATTAGTTGTATCAGTAAATGGATATTTTAATAATCGAATCTCTATCCTATTTAAATCCAAATTTTCCTTAACATACAACGAAAAAATTGTTCATTAGATTCTAATTTAGCACTTATATTTTTAAAAACACTCATTTGCTTCTCCTAAAACTTATTTAAGTAATTCTTGAATTCTTGCAGTTACTTCATTCCAATATTTTTCAAATCTATGGCCGCCGTCATTCTTTAATTCGACATATGATGTGTTTGGCAAATTTTTTAATGTTTCTTCTGGCGAAATTATACTATCATCATTGGCAATGAACATACTAATATTATTTTCGTTTGTATTTTCTGACAAATATTTTTCTATTTTTGCATATTCCAATAAATCTTCTTCAGTTACAATAATTTCTTTTTTGGTATATTTGCTAATAGTTTTTCCTAAATATTTTTTTAAAGATTTGCTTGGTCTGGTTGCTGGATTCACAATTACACATAGAGTGTCCCATTTTTGAGAAAAGTAATTTGCCCAAAATCCACCCAGACTTGTTCCGACAAAAATTAATGGATAATCTTCATTTTTTCTAACTATATTATTAATAATTTTTTCAACTTCAATGGGATTAACTGGCAAATCTGGAGAAGAAACATGCTCTTTTCCAAAAGCATTTACAAATGCTTGACTTTTATCTCCCATTCCAATTCCAGCGAAACCATGCAAATATATCACAAACATTATTTTTCCTCTACTCTTATTTTATAACACCAATATAGAAAAGTCAAATTAATTTGAAATCTATATCCAATTTTTCAGCTTCTTTCTTTTCAGAATCAGTCAATGAAGCAGTTCCGTAAATAATTTTTTCAAATGGCTCACCTTTTATTAATCTAATATAATGAAAGCCATCATCACTAATTTTTAATATTAGCTTCTTTGTTAAAAATTCTGCAAATTTGGCTGGAATTGGAATTGCTCCAGATCGTTTCATTATATGTTCTGGTGCTCCACTAACTTCTGCCCATGCTCTTCCTAATGATATATCTTCTTTATTGATAAACATGTAATCTATTTTGCCTTGAGTAGTTCCATTTGTTCCAGCCGCAATTGCTTTTTTTCCAAATTGATTTTTATATATTCTAAGAGCAGTTATATTTCCATTACGAGTAACTAATTTCCATAAGCCTGATTTTTTAATAAGTTCTTCTGGGGATGAAGCTGATTTGAATCCTCCTGATTTTTCGTAACTTGATTGTAGCATATCCCAAACTTTAGACACATATTTATTTTTATCTTCGCTTGAATATAAATTTACTACATGCTCGTTTAAAATTATTTCATTTAGTTTCATATTACTATTTATGATGATAATTCAAATATCATTACTTCTTTTAGATAAGTTTATGCTTGTTTCCAAGATTATTCTATCACAAAGATTTGACAGTAATATTCGTTCATAAAAATACTGTCTCTATGAGAGAGAGATATAACACCAATCCTCCATATATTTCACAACAGTCTAGATAAATTGATTTACAAATTTTTCATTTGTCATTTTAATAATTTTCGCCTGATCGTCATTCGTGTTCCTGCTGATCCCAATGCTGAGAGAACAAGGTGCAAGCAGTGTCTACAGCCATGTCTCGCGGGTCGATAGACACTTGAAATGGGCAGTATTCCCGTTTTGCTCTTTGTCTATCTTCAGCAATAGTAACAATCATTCCAGTGCATCTATAAGTCACATTGCTGTCGGTGTTAACTGTTCTATCTGCGTGCATCGAATAGCCGAATGGAGCCACCGATTTACTGATTCTCAGTGGGAACTTCTCATCGTTCATTTGCTGCTTCCTTTCAAGCACTGTAGTCACTGCATCGACATTACGGGAGTAATTCCCATTTATTACTTAGAATGATATTTCTGAAATTTATTATTGAAGCTAACACAAACATCCAAACAATTCTTAGAACAAATTGGATCAGTCTTGGTGTTATGATTCTTATACCATTCCAATCTTTCTTTACGAATGTTTGGACTCACAAAGCCAACAGCTTGCCCGCCTTCTCGCAAATAAATTATGCAAGGATAATGTTTGTTTTCACAAACAGCCATATCATCCAATACTAACCCGCACTTGTCTGTGTCATCATTTCCCAACCCACGAACTGGTTTCCCTTCTTGAAGATTTTCAATTCTGTATTTTAGAATTGGATACTTATCAAGTAATTCTGTTGCCACAAAAACATTCTTCAACCTGTCTCCATCTTGGGCAGCGGGAATTATACGAATATCTGACACTCCAAGAGAATCAGCAAAAGTAATAATATCGTTAACTTTATCTGCATTAGCATCTGTTAATACACATCCAACAGTCACATATGTCTTGGACGAAAGATACTTAATATTGCTAACAATTTTATCCCATTGCCCTTTTGTGCCTGACATAACATCGCCGTCAGCAGCACAGCAAGCATCAAGACTTACGCTGAAATCATTGCATCCTGCTTGCAACAAAGAATCGTACATATCTTTCGATGCAGAACCATTGGTTGAAATTGCAACGTGCTCACATCCAAGTTCTTTTGCCAGCAATACAAGCTTTACAATGCCAGGATACAGCGTGGGTTCTCCGCCACTAAATCTTATATTTTTTAATCTTTGCGAGGCCCATAAACGTACAACATTTTCTGCCTGCGAATAAGGCATATCTGGCCCACCGATATTTCTGCAATAACTACATTTGAAATTGCATCTTGAAGAGACTAATAATTCACATCTCTGCAAATCTGAAGTTGAAGATGAGTTTAAGCAGCGATTATCTGAAAGTGTATAGAATCCTATATTTATTAAATCATCAATCATTTTATTTCTCTTCCTGAAATATTTTTTCAAATTCATTTAGTCTCAAATGAAACCAAAATTGCTTTTCATTTTTGCAAAACATTATTGCGACATGATTTTCTTTTGGGCGGCAAATTAAATTTTCTCCGTAGCACCATCCAATTGCATATGTTCTTAGTATATCACGATTTGCAATTAACGCAAGCGTTCTACAAGGAATATGAAAATCATCCCAAACGTTACCATTTCTCCAAATAATCCAATCGAATTGTGTGGCATCCATTTTTTGTATCATAATAAAACATATCTAAATTCTGCAAATTCTGATTTTTTCAACCTTATAATAATTATATTCAATCATATCATATAATTCAAAAGTTCCAATACTTTCTGGCATTTCCATTAACCAGGATTCATTAAAATCGGTTCGATCTGTTCTCATATTTTATCCTATATTTATTATTTGCTATATGTCCACTCAAATTTAAAAGCGTCATCAGCCAATACATCATTTAAAATAATAGTACTTGTTGTTTTTCACCATTGTTATTCTTTTCCTAAATGTCTTTTAGCAGTCCAAGTATCCTCTACCCCATCTCGGTGTTCATTAACCCATTTTATAAAATAAGATTTTAATTGAGAATGCCACACTTTCGCATCATCTCCTGTTGGCTTCCAATGATCATTATCAGCAGATTTTCCATTTTCCAAATATTCATAAATTTCTCCTGTTAAAGTAACCATAAGTAAATAAAGCCATCTTGGAGTGTAAACAAATGAAAGTTTATCTGCAAAACATAATTTTGAAACTGGCTTACCATTCTTTTTGGCATAATAACGAGAATGATATCTCGTAAAATCTCCCCATTCTTCTCCAAATAAAAATGTCATTATATTTGCACCAAATTCAGGATGAGTCTCGCCTTCTGGACCATCCATATTGGTTTTTCCAAAATATCCGAAATCATGAAAGAAAAATGCAACCCACAATCTGGGATCAAATGGAAAACCATAAAGTTTATACCAAGAAAATGCTACAAACCACGGGTGTAAAAAGAAGCAGTGTGCCCCAAAAAGCATACTGCGAGTACCAATAGAAAATATTTTCATTATTTTTCCTTATCTTCTGTAAACATTGAATTAATCAATGCAATATCTTTTTCTGAAGGATCACCAAAATAATGCAAATCAATCATAGTGAAATCTTCGTCATCTTCACAAAATTCGATTGCAATTGGCCTCCAACCTTTTTCATTTATTGATTCTTCCAATTCAGATAGAACGCAAGCAATATAATTATCAGTAGTAATTAATTCAAATGTATTATTTTGATCGTCAGCCATAATAATGAATGTTTCTGGAATATCTCGTTCAATTTGCCCGAAAACCATTCCTTTAAAAAAGAATGCAGCAGATAAAATATCCAATGCAGTAACACTGCACTCATCACCATTTGTTTGTAAAAAATTCATATAATCCTTTTAACTATTATTTTTAATGGATGATTTGCTACTTATTATAAGTTCTTCAACTGCAACATATTTTAAAGTCAGTTGTAATAAATCAACTGAGGAGTCAAGTAATAGTTTTTGATCTTTTAAAATTAAATTGGCAGCTTCAATACATTCTGATACTTTATTTTTATCTTTCCCCAAATATCCTATTCCATTGGTAATAATGTCTGATCGAGTTATTGAAGATGATAATGTTAAATCATCTATAGAAGATAGTAATGAAACTAATAAAATTGCACTATCACCATGGGTTTTATAATATGAAATTTCATAACGAATAGCTTTTATTTCTTTTTTATTTTCATCTATTACATTGGCATCAATTAATAAAGAATGTGTATTTAAAAAAGTTTCATAATTATTAATACTTGTTTCTTCATTTGAAATTACATTTAATATTTCTTCATCAGTTGGAAAAGATAAATTTTGGCTCAATCCAATTATTGGATTGAGCAAGGCAATGGCAATAAATAATTTTTTCATTGAATCCTCTAAATATTTAGTTTAAATTATAAAAATTTTCATTTGATTCTGAAAAATCTCCATACCGGCCTGATACCATAATATGAAAACATAATTCACGATGTTCTTCTTCAATTTCAATAAGTCCTTGATTTTGCAATGGCAATAATTTAACTTCAATAAATCTAACTTGCTCTATAGTTAAATTCTTACGCTCCAAATCTACAGTGAGTCCTGCCAAATGAGAAGATGCTGAATCTCCAGAAATTGGGGCAGCATTTGGGTTATATTTTAAAAGCTTCTTTTGTACTTCTACTGTTCTGACAGCAGAATTTACTCTAATTGGAGAACCAAATTTGGCATAAAAATCATCACTTAAATTAGTAAGAAATTCTGCTGTCCATGGTCTGCAATATCGTCTATTTACTGGAAGACGAGGATCTACAGTCAAATGTGAATTAAGAGGAAGAGGAACCAACGCGCCAGAATTGACAAGTTCTGTAAGTTCTTTATCATTCTTGATACGATGAAGGCCAATCCTGTCTATTTCTTTGTTCTGTCGAATCAATGATGCATGACTTGGAGGAAACATTGGGTTCCAGAATGAATGAATGAATGAACGCAATAATAAATGATTTATAGAATGACCACGCGAATGATGCACAGGTCTTCCGTAAGCATAGTGAGTAGAAAAAATTAGAATAAAAATAATATAAAAATATCTCTTCATAAATTTTCTCCATTCATATTAACTCTTGTAACGATGTTATTTATCTTTATATTTAAGGCCAACATTTATATTCTGAGACAAGTCTTTATTTAAATTATTGCATACATTTGTTGCTTCTTCAAAAGAAAGATTTTTGGTTACAGTAACATCTCCATCACTATCATATCCATCACTAGTTGATAACATTACAACATAAGTCCCATAATTCGGTTGAATATAAAAATATCCATACATCTTCATTAATTTGTTATGGCCGCAACCTGTAAATAAAAGTAATCCTAAAAAAATATATTTCTTCATATTATATTACCTCTGAATATTTCTTATCCATATAATCACAATACCATTTTTCATTCCCTTATCAATCGCTTTTTGCAGTTGTTTGGCCAGCTTTCTAGCGATCAATAAAGTACATTTATCTGTAACGACACTTACATAAAATTGCTCCCTCATCTTCTATTCAACATTTAATATCTTCAGCACACAATCAGTTTTCAAAAGTTCCAGTTGCACAAACTACTGTGCCAGCAATAGGACCAGTTTTTGAAGCTTTTTAATACGCCATTATATTTCCTTTCAAATTAAAGTCCCAAAACTTCCTTGACCCATTTTTCATCAACAATTTTAATTCCTTTCTTTTGTGCTTTTTCTAATTTACTTCCTGCATCTTCTCCTACTACAAGCAAATTACAAGACGAAGATACTGCGCTCAATTCTTCAGCACCCAATGCAACCAACTGAGCAGAAATTTCTTTTCTAGTTCCAATTGAAAGAGTGCCTGTTACTACAAATTTGATACCAGACAACTTAGCGCCAGAAGCAACTACAGGAACATTTTTTACACTTGGGCGAACTCCAGCATTATACAGACGATTGCAAAGAGTGATATTGCTTGCATTCTTGGCCCAATCAATAATAGCGCCAGTCTTAACTGGCCCCAACTTATTTAAATTTAATGCAGGCAAGTTGAGAAGCAATTTTGGCAATGACTTCATATCTTCTGAAGTAAGATTTAATGCAATTGCAATATCTTTTCCAAGAGAATGACCAATATTTTCGATTCCAAGAGAAGCAAACCAGCGATCCCAAGTTGCTTTTTTGGCTGTTTCCAAACTCTTTACCATCTTGAGAATGTTTACACCAGAGCGAAAACCATATGTATTTGCCAAATCATTTGTTGTAGGATAGCCGTGGTTTCTATTTTGACTAGAAATAATATCATTACCAAATTCAAATAAATTTGCAATATCAACAATTTTATGCTCAACAAGTTCAATTGCCATACTGTCGCCAAGACAATCGATTTCTAAAGTATCACGATGAGAAATGTATGCAAACTGCTCCGCAGCTTTTCCAGGACAAGCACTATTTTCACAAAAACGCTGAACAATCTTCGCAGTCAAATCAGTCTTCAACTTTGTTCCACAAGACAAGCAAGTGGTTGGGAAAACATATGGCTTTGCATTCTTTGAATTCACAACACCACAAATAAATGGAATCACATCTCCAGAGCGCAATACTTTTACAGTCGCTCCAATCATAATTCCCAAATTTTCCATATATGTTTCGTTGCAAAGAGTAGCGCGGGAAATCATTGCTCCGCCAAGATTTACAGGAGCGAGAATTGCAACTGGCGTAATCTTTCCAGTGCGACCAAGACCATATTCGATTGAAAGCAATGTTGTTTCAGCAGCAAGATTCTGCGGCTTAAAGCAATGCTGATACTTTGTATACTTGTTTCCAACACCAAGCTTATTGCGAAGCTTGTGACTATCAACTTTAATCACAACTCCATCAGCAGTAATATCTGAATTCTTTAGTGTAGCCAGCAAAGATACTAGTGTTGAATGAATCTCTGCGCTGGGAATGCGAACACCTTCATACTTTGGGAATCCAAAAGATTCAGTCAACTTCATGCGATCATATGCACTATCAGGAAGTTTTGCATCTTCAGTGGGAGAATACAAATCCCATGGAACCAAAATAATTTCACGAGAATCAACAACACTCAAATCTTTTTGTTTCATCGTACCGGCTGTCAAATTCCTTGTGTTGGAATGAATTTTTCCACCAAGAGAATTAATTCGCGCTAATTCTGAATTACGCATAACCAATTCTCCGCGAACACGAACATTATATTTTACTGAAATTGTTTGAGGAATTGCTTTGCAATGCTTAACTTGAGCAGTCATATCTTCGCCCGCTTCGCCATCGCCGCGAGTGACAGCTTGATAAAGCTTGCCATTTTCATACTTCAATTCACAAGAAATTCCATCTCGCTTTGGCTCTTCCAAAAGAAAATAACCATAGTTTTTGGCAGCTTCACAAAAACTTTCTGAAGTATAATAATTTTCGATTGAAAGCATTGGTCGGTCGTGAAGGATTCGAGTTTCTGAGTTTTTTGAATCGCCAACAGAATTTAACACGGTTGCAATCGAAGCAAACTGAGGATTCGTTTCAACGAGAGCAATCAACTGCACTTCCAATGCATCATATTCAGCATCAGAAATTGATGGAGTGCCAACATAATAATCTTTCTGCGCAGTCTGAAGTTGCTCATTCAATTGGCTCACAAGTCCTTGAATATTCATCGTTTATATCCTCTTTCACTATATAAAGTATATCAAATCTTGCACTAAATGTCAATAGTAAACAAATCGTTTGTTTTCAGCATCTTGCCTGCCATTATTCAGACAATTTCTGTATTAAATCCTCTTGAATCTTATCCCAAGCCATTTCCCAAGCTTTTTTGGTGTCATCTGCCAATGATAATTCTCCGAGAATTGGCTGTCGTTTTACTGTTGCAAAACGTCCCTTTCCACATCCACTCCATATGGACACTTCCCATTCGTGAATGGAAATATAAGCAGTACGAAACATTTTTATAACGCGATCTTCAGCAGTTTTCATTTTTCCAATTTTTTCACCAATCTTTTTTTAACTTCTTCCCAAGCAAAATCCCAAGCTTTAGTCTTTTCATATGGATAACATTTTGCCAACATTCCAGTACCATTTCCATCCCAAATGGTTATCCAGCCAGATAATTCTGCACGAATAGCAGTTGGATAAACTGACAAAACTTTCATTCTGCTAGTTTGTTTTCCAACTCTTCTTGAAGTCTTAACCATAAACTCTTCCATATTGATGTTTTATATTCTTCAAATAGCTTCTGATCATAAAAAGCATTCCGAAATATTAAAATAGAAAAAGCGCCTTTATAAGTATCAACAATATAAACAAGTCCTTCGCCGTCCATAGAAGCCATTAATAAAGCACCTGGATAAATTTGTAAAATTCTTGCTTTATAAGATTTCATTTTGAAAGCTTTCTTTCCAATTCTTGCTGTATTCTAATCCATACTCGATGCCAAAGTTCATTTTCGCTTCCGCAGGCGTATCCATAAGCAAGATATTTTCTTGCGGTCTTTATTCCAACAAAATTGCTATTTTCTTGAGTTACATCTCGTAAATCATGGCGATGCTGTCCTGTAATGTTTACTATTTTAGCATCAGAATATACAGATAATACTAATTCTTTATATTCCATTATTTTGCCAATCTTTCTTCAAGAAACTTTTCAATATTTTCCAAAGACAGTTCCCAAAGTTTATCTTCATTCTTAAATTGACGCCATTTTGATGCCAACACAATATAGGTTAGCGTTTTGGTCATATTATCTTTTACTGAAATGAATATCTACCATGAGTATCCATTTCAATTTTAGCATCACGCCAGCGCCATTGAAGACTAGCCAAGATTCGAGTCCAAGTGGAAATTGCTTCAACATTTCCAGAGGCTTTCGCTCGTTCGAGTACAATATTGGCTTTTTCGATTGCTTCGACAATCTGATTGACATTCACGATTTTCTTATTTGAGTCAGTATCATTCATATCTAAATATTACAACAAAAAATTAAAAATGTCAACTATTTTTTAAAGTTATTGTTTTCAATGCTTTACGAAAAATAATTGGTGTCCTATTTTGCAGTATAAATGATATTTTTTAGAGTGAAATGGAAGATTATTGAAATATAGAACATATTTGGGCAAAATCAAATTGTCTGACCCATCTATTACATGCTGAGCAATCATTAAAAAATAATCAAGATGATTATTTGGAATTCTTTTATTTTTTTGAGAGTTGAATCCAAATTGCCAATGCTTGCCAACATGCTGATTAACAATTCCACAAATTGAGTTTGAGATTCTTGCGTGAAGTCGATTCATAATAACTTCACCAATTGCATATTGCCCTTTTAATGGTTCTCCATTGCTTTCATAATAAATGGCAGAGGCTAGACACGTTACGTCTTTAGAGGTATAAGTTTCTGCTTTAACAGTCATCCCAAAAAGCAAAAAACTTCCCAATATTGCGAGATTTATGTATTTTCTAGTCATTTAATGATTTTAACACAAATAGTTAAGCAAGTCAAGAATTATTTTATTCTGCCGCCACCTATAGTATTTGTGCCGGTTGGAGAAGTTGCCAAAGTTGTTGGATTTGCATCGAAACTACTTCCCATTAATCCAGCATTAGATAATGCTCTATTATTAATAGCTTCAATAACAATTGCATTTAATGCTTGCCCAACAACAGTTGAGTCAAATAAAGGAATAATGACATCTAATCCAGATATTTCTACATTTTCTATTGCCATGGAAGCTAATTGCTGAGGAAATCCAGATAATGAAATATTATCTGGTGTTAAATCCCAAGTATCAACGCCATCAATTGGGGATAGTAAAATACTATTATTATGAGTTTCTGCTATTCCATTATAGTCTGAAAATAAATTTGGATTCGACACTTCGTTAGTTAATGTTAAAGATTCTTGATTTATTAATATTACAGCATTTGAACTCAGTGAGTTTATATCAGTATAAGAATTTCCATTACTTAAAAACACTGGAGAAGATATTCCATGCAATAATGCATTTGCTATATTTCCAGTGTCTGAACTTATATTAGCCCATAAAGAAGTAATAAGTAATGGAGAAAAGCCAATCATTGTATTAACTAATGCATCATTTAGATTCGTAGATCCCAATATATCAGCAACAGTTGGATTGCCATTGGCCCCTGAACCTTTTCCCATAGTCGCTTGCAAATTACTATAATCTGTATTTGATAATGGAGAAATCATTGCTGATAAATTTGAGTTTGGCAATAAAGAAATATGACTCATTATTGTTCCCAGATCAGCCAATGATATTAAATTACTTAGACCTTTAATATTAGAAATTAGTAATTTTATAAAATCATATGCATCAAAAATATCAGTGGAATTTAAATTTAAAGATGTTCTAATTTCTGTAGCTGCTTGTGTTCCAAGCATGAACGGAATATTTAAGCAATCAGTCCACTGATTTATTAATGATGCAGCAGAACCATTAATTTTAAAAAATGTTACAACAGCATCCAAGTCACCAGTTGCAGTTAAAGCAGAATTTGCCATAGTTCCCAGCAATAAATCCAATGGATTAAGAGCAACAACTTGAAATGAATCATCATCGTTTCTTCCCATTGGATTATCAATTATTAAATTTAGTAAATCAGCATTAATAATATATGAATTTCCTGTTATTGGATCAATGAAAGTTTTTCCAAAAAAATTTAAATGCAAGTTTCCTATACTATCATTACCTGAATCCAAAATTTGTTTAAAACATCCAGCATTACTAAATCCATTTAATGGAACAGACATATCCATCAATGTACCCAATTGTTGAAAAGCTAATGATACAGCAGTTATATTATTTCCTGCAATTGATGAAAATCCTCCAGAAGCAGTTGAAGAAGGACCATTTGGCCATTGAGTAGATGCTGCACTATTAATTAAATCAGAAGATTGCTGTGAATAAACTTGTGCTTGATTTAAAACTTGTATTAAAATACTATTGGATGCAACATTACCGAACCAATAAGAAATTCTAGGTGGTATTTTATTAAATAAAAGTCCTGGAGTCAAAGCAGAACTAAAATCAAACGGTACTTGCCCAAAAATATGAGGAAATGTATTAGCTCCAATACTTTGCAATAATAATGTATTTGGCAAAGTTACATTGGCTGCATTTGCATTATTATAAATTGTAATAAAATTATTTACAGGAGCAAACGAATTATATAACGCAAGGTTTGCTGAAATATTTGGAGGAGCCAATCCATTACCATTTAATAAACCTTGCGCGGCCATAATTTGAAAACCTGACAATGAATTACTCATTTAATTCCCCACAAATACTGTTTGACTTCCTTTAATTATAGTATAACCTTTTTTAGTTTTCGATCCAACAATAGCTGCTGGTTGATTTTCTATATTAACTGATGAACTCCCACTTAATATAGAATCTCCACCAGACAATATGCTTCCTTTTCTGGCTGCATAAAGATTATCGCATATAACAGACAGCGATGCGTTAGTAATAGCATCCCCATTACTATCTTTATCAGTTATTCTAGCCAAAGAAGGCATATTACCCCATTATAATATTTTTATTTGGAATTACCAATTTTGATACTGAACTCAAGTATCCAGTTTTTAATTCTTCTCTAATGTATTTAGACCAGCAAGCAATAGCAGATTTAGATAAAAATATATGATGCGTGGGGTCAGCCGAAAATAATACTGGAGCTAAACTCAAATTTCCATTTTGTCCCATCATTAATGTTCTGGGTTCATCCAAAATGAGATAATCATTGTTCCAATGTTCTCCTATTAATTTTGAAATAATTTCTTCTCCAGTTGTAAGTTTAAAACTATAAATTTCATCTTCCATATTTATTCTCCTAATTTGTTTGTTAAGTCAGATATTGATATTGTTTTTAATGGTGTTCCTTGAATCAATTTCAATGGGCTTTTATCTAAAACAATTGCTCCTTTGACACCATTAATAATATCATCAACAATGATCAATTCAATTGTATGAACGTCAATGTGTTTACTTAAAATTAATGTATAAAATGCTCCTAGCACTTGAGAATTTTGGCAAAATACTGAGTTGCCAAATAATTCCCAAGGAGTTGGCCATTGGTCCACTTCAGTAATATCAAACTGTAAATTATTTATTCTTGGGCAATTGATCCAATTTTCTTGCGTAAATTTAACTGCTTGATGGAATGGTATTGTATCGATATATTTTCTAAATTTCCTAATGCTTAAAATTCTTTCTTCAGGTTTTCCCAGCCATTTAATTTTATCATTCGCCATTGAGAATCTCCTGTTCATAATATTGTTCTAATTTTTCCCACCACAAGTCGGCATACTTATTATAATTATGTTTATTAATTTCAAATTGTTGATATTGTAAATCTGGGGTGCAAATCATATTAATTCCACGAGTTATTTTTGTTCCATATAGTTCATCATGCGCCAACATATATGCACAAAGTTGTGCGCGATACTCATCTAAATAACTTTCTTTTTTTAATTTATTACTTTGCTTAAAATCCAAGATTACTATTTCTCCCTCATATAATGCAATACAATCAGTTGATCCTGCATATATAGTTGGATAAAATAATCCAATTTCGCAGCCATAAAATTCTGTTGCATTACATAAACTATTTTTAATTATATGATTTGCCATACTATGACTTTGAATCGAATAAGGATTCGTTCCAGGGATTCCAGTATTTCCAGTTAAAATATATTTTTCCAAAAAAGAGTGAAGGCGTGTTCCTCTTCCAGATGATTCTACCAATACTTCAGCAGCTTTGACTTTACCAATCCTATTTTTCCAATTATTTAATGCTTCTTGTGTTTCTGAGGTTTTTGTTGCAGATAAAATAGTTGTTACGCTGGGCAATTTTCTACCATCAGGACAAGAATAAAATCTCTTACCATTGATAGTATCACGAGATAATTGTTTATATGGGAATTTTTCTACTAACATAAATTAATTATAACAAGTTATACATAAAAGTCAAGAGTTATTTAATTAATCTGGTCGAGACATAGCTCTATGAGCCATTGAGCCAACTATGCTCTTTTGTCTTCCATATTGATTCGGTTCAGCTTCATTTTCAACAGGAGCAGCTTCTGGATTTTCTCCCTCTTCATCTTCTTCAGGAGCTTGAAAATCATCTGGATTAAATTCATCTTCGCTGCTTTCTGGCTCTCCACCAAAATCTTGCAATGGTTGCTCCTCATTTTCCTCTCCTCCCAAAGAAATTGTTACTTGATTTTTATTGATGGATTTAATAGATTTAGAAATAGATTGATCATGAGTCATATCCAATAATTGTTGATAAGTAATTGTCATTCCAGAAGATTTAAGCAAATCAACTAGTTTGGTTACACTAATAACTGGAGATAATCCTTTATCCTCTGCTTTGTGTTTTAAAAAAGCAAGAACTGAAATTAAAGTATTTTTCAAAATTGGATCAATTTTTTTATTATTTTGAGGCATTGAATAACTCCGATTTAATTTGTTTTCCACGCATATGAACTTCCATCATAACTACATATCACTTCTGCTGTAATTGCTCCACCGCTTGCATAAGTTCCCATATATGTAGGAATCGTTGCATCACTGACCACTGCTCGTGATCCAACCAAAGAAGAAGAACATGCTGGCAATGGAGTTAATGCAGCACTATAAATTATAGAAGATTGAAATAACGATGCTTTAACAACACTTCCACCATAGGTTCCAGTAGTCCACACATCTTCAATTGTATTGGTTGTATTATGAGACGACAAAGTACCATTAGCTTCAGCGCAAATAGATACTTGAAGATTAGAAAGTGTAGCCCCAGTAATGATAAACGATCTAGTTGTTAATGTTGGAAATAAAGCGCCTCCATTTATATGATCATAATTCCAAGTAACCCCACCATCAGTACTATATGCTAACCATGATCCTGTTCCAAACCCACCTGATGTTTCTGCAACAACATTCAGTACTAATCCGTTGTAAGTATTGGTTGTTGGTTGCCAATTTGAAAATATTATAGAAGTGTAAGATCCTCCATATGTAGGCAATGTACTTAATCCTGTTATGGTTTGAGTTGCTGATGGTCCAACTGGCCCGTTGCCAGATTTTCCAGTATATACAGCATCTAATGGACCTATTGCTACTTCATTAAATCCAATACCACTACAAGTACCGGTTATATTTCCAACTAATGTTGGGTTATTAGTATCGACTGTTGGGCGCAAATACTCTATTCCTGATTGGGTGATATTAAATTCCAATTCCCATCCATCAGTTGAGCAATGATAACGAACATTTGGAGTCTCAGATATATCTTGATATGATTGAGCATAATTAGAAGAGTTACATATGGCCCCAACAACACTGGGAGAACCACTACCGGTAATAAGAGGCCATTTAATTTGCTTTGGTGAAATATTTTGAGCAGATAACATAGAAATCGAAAATAATAAGCCAACAATACTCAAATAAATAAATTTCATTTTTCCTCTATATTATTTCTTTTCTGTTTGTTTATGTTTTGGACAATAATCTGCATCAGTTCTATATAAACAGGTCTTATTTTTGCAATATTTTTCTGGTTGTTCTTTCTTTTTTGCTGCAACTGTGGCTGCAACTCGTGTTTCTGTTACTTTTTTCTTCTTATCTAATTTTTTTACTTTTTTTATATCTTTAGCTTCTTTCTTAATCGCTTCAGTTACAAGACTTCTCAATGCTTCAGCCAGTCTTTTTGCAACAATTGGCTTTTTCTTTTTATCTGTCTTCTTCAAAGCTTCAGAAATTGCAATAATCTTTGCATTCAGCATTTTCTTTGATTCCGCCAACCCTTCATTTAATTTTTTATTAAATTTTCTACGAAGACTTTCTTTTGCTGGCATTCTTTGTTCACGACCAAGTGGATTTTTTGTCTTAGATGGTTCAGCGAAATCATTATCTAATGCATCTGAATCCATTTCTGGAACATCTTCCCCAGATTCATCATCAGGTAATGTTAAATCAGAAGAAGTATCAGCAGTTGCATCACCTGATAGAACAAGCGTTGCATTTTCTAATTCAGTCTTCTTTTCTTTAACAGAATCAAGCAAAGAATTTATTACAGAACTAGCGGATTGCTGATAAGCTGTAGCTTTGTCAGTTCCTAAACTGCTTCTGATGGCGTCAACAAGATGGGGCAATTCATCATTAGACATTTTTCCAAGTTCTTCAATAGTATCTTGAAGGCGATCAACCAAATCTTTAGCAGCCAATACAGACTCAGCATTCTCTACTTCGCCTTCTCGTAACATCTGTCTTGCTCTACTTTTAATTACATTTTCAACCAATTTTTTCATATATTTTTCCTGAATCTGTTAAATATTTAATTCCATAATGTATTTATCTAAAATTGTTATGAACAATAATTGATCGCTTTATAAAATTTTTGTGTTACAAATTATCATATATTATTCTCTAATATAATCAATAACTGATCTAGCAGTTTTAATCATTTTTTCTAATGAATTATTATATTGCTTATTTTCATGAAGTTCTTCAATAATATCAAATACATCTTCTAAAATTAATTTGGCCTGCTGTTTTGAAAAAGAATTATAAGAAATATTAGAATTAAAATTCTCATACAACATATTTATTGCTTTGTCTTTTATGATGCTTTCATTAGTTTTTTGTGCAAATTTGTTTAACACTGAAGAAATAGCAGCAATTTGTGCTTTTACATCAGGTGGAATATTGGAGAATAACTTATTTTTCTTGATTGTATTTATCACATCATCATGTGATATTATTTTTCCAGGAGTATACATTGATGCGAAAAATTTTTCAAGTGTACTTTTTTGTGGTGCTTTTAATTTTGAAAATGTGTTTTGATTTAAAAAATCCTTATCAATAATACCTTTCAATTCCTTCATATTTTTTGGATTAACGGACGGTAGCATTTTCCCCCAATCTTTATGAATTCCTTCTCCCTTCAAACCAGCTTTAAATGCTCCAACTGTTGCACCTAGAAAATTTGCAACGTGAGAAGCAGCAGGAGTAATATTATTTGTTGCATGATCTTTCCAATCTTGATTATTTTCTGTTGGAACTGAATCTACTTGTTTTGGCACAACATTATTTACTTGTGTTTGCTCTGGTTCTTGTTCTGATTGATCTCCAACTTCAGGTTTTGATTCTGGTTTTAGTTCATCTTTATCTTCTTTAGCATTATTTAAATCAGAAATTATATCACCGCTAGTAACTATTTTAGAAACTATTTTTCCATCACTTGTTTTATTAACTCTATACCAATCGCCGCCATCGCCGCCACTAAAATAATAGCTCTTTCCTCGTAATTTAATAATATCTTCTGTGTGTATTTGAGATGCATCAATCCAAGCTTCCAACAATTTTTCGGTAGTTAGTAATCCAAGATAAGAGGGACTATTTTCACTCGTATGAAATAATTCACTATTTTTAACTTCATTAATTTTTTTTCGAGAAGATTCTAATAAATTTATAGCTATTGATATATTCAGTTTTTCTAACGGAATATCATAGTTAAAATATTCCTGCAATAATGAATTCAAATCATTTATCGTAACGTTATTTTTAAAATCAGTTAATAACATATTTTGTCCTATTTCCCCAAAAACAAAGGAATTAATACTTTTATTAGTAATGCTCCTAACATACCCAACAATAGTGTAATAATTGCTGCTCCAACATGAATAATTTGTGAATTTCTCTTTTCATTTAGTATATTTATATCTTTTTTTAAATTTATAATTTCTCCAAGAATATTTGTTATTTTATCATTGATATCTTCAATAGCTTTTGATGTTGCTTGATCCCGAATTTTTGTTAGTTCTATGTGGACTTCTAAGTTTGTTTTTTCTAATTCTGGTGACATTATAGCCCTCGTCCTACATCTATATATATATTTATACTTTTACTAACAAATTTGTTTTTTCATTGATTGTAGTGAAACATGAATTATTTAAAGTAATCGTCTCATCCAATCCACTTATAATTGGAATATCATTGAAATCAGATATTAAAAAATCTATAGATGTTTCTATGTCATAGTTACAATAAAATTTCCATATAGATAAATTTTTTACTTCAGAAAAAGCATTACCAAAAGAATAATCATTATAATTTTGATTTATTAATTTTATTGGATCAGAAATTTTCATTGGCTGAAATCTTAATCCTAACAATTGTATAACTACTTCCCAATTTCGTTGCTTATTGCGCAAAAAATCCCATTCTCGCTGAGACAATAATGATCCCTGCGATTTAAAATTTCTTGTTACATTTGTTTTAGTTATATCAATTAACGTATAAAATTTCACAATCATGCATATATTTATGAAGTTAAAATCTGATTATTCACATAAATAATCATATAATGATTAAATATTGTTGGGAGATTTGATGAGAAATCACAAAAAAACAAAAGTATATTGGTGGAAGAAAGTAGAAAATTTTGGAGATGGGCTAACTCCTTTGCTGTTGACTAGATTTGCTTATTTAGAAAACATTCAATGGGTTCCCATTATGAATGCTGATATTATTTCTGTTGGGTCTATACTTGAACATGTTCCAGAAAATTGGAAAGGTATCATATTGGGATCTGGATTATTGAGAGAATCTTCAAAACTAAAATTTAATCCTTGTTCTAATGACATAAAAATTCTGGCCCTGCGCGGGCCATTGTCATCTAAAAATATACCAGGAAATTTTGCTTTGGGTGATCCAGCAATTTTATCAAATGAACTTATTCAGTACCAAGAAAAAAAATGGGATTTGGGTATAGTACCTCATTGGCAAGATACTGAATTGGCTGAAAAATTTCTTAATATTATTCCAAAGAAATTTACTTGTAAAGTGATACACCCAATGAATGATCCTTTAACTGTAATTGAAGAAATTGCATCATGCAGAAGAATTGTAACTTCATCGTTGCATGGAATGATTGTTGCTGATTCTATAGGAATTCCTCGTCGCGTCGAAGAATGTAATGCTTTAAAAAATGACGGAGGTATTTTTAAATTTCTTGATTATAATGCTGCTATACATTGTCCTTTTGAAATCGGAAAAATGATTGAAGCTGATCGCAATCGAGTAGATGATGTTAAATTTGAAATATATGATGCATTTATAGAATTGAGGAATATTTATGAAAAATATTAAATTTTTTATTTCAAAATTATTACGAAGAAAAGGGAATGGTATTAGTATTTTAGTTCCTTTTCATTCTGCTGACAAAAATGACCAAAGATCAAAAAACTGGAATTGGTTAAATCAATATTGGAAGAAGTGTTTGCCAGGTGCAGAAATTATTATTGGGGAAGATAAAGAAGCAGAGTTAAATTCTTTGCCATTTTCAAAATCAGTGGCAGTAAATAATGCTGCTAGTAAAGCACATGGAGATATTTTTGTAATTATAGATGCTGATGCATATATATCAGCCGATTCAATAATTACGTGTGCTAAAGAAATTAGATTAGCAAAAAAGAAAGGATTTAAGTTATGGTTTGTTCCTTATAGAAAACTATTTCGTTTAACTGAAGAAGCATCAGAAAAATTATTAAATTCTAACCCAAAGAGTCAATTTTATTTGAATTCCACTTTGCAAGATTATGAATATTTAAATAAAACAGCATTTAAAGGTACTCCTTCTTCACAAATAGGTCATTGGTATGGAGCAATGATTCAACTTATGTCAAAAGAAGCATTTGAAATAGTTGGCGGCTGGGATATTAGATTCCGTGGTTGGGGAGGAGAAGATCATGCAGCAATGACGGCTATGGATACTTTATATAGTCCTCATAAAACTTTGGCTGGCCAAATTTTGCATATATGGCACCCAACTGTAGTTGCTGAAGGAAAAAATGATACTAAAGGAAAGCATCGTTTGTGGTATAATCAAAAACAAGAAAGCAATAATGATTCTCTTTCTGGAAGATATTATTGGTCAGATCGCAATCCAAATAAAATGAGAAAGTTAGTTTCAGAATGGAAAGAGCAATTATCAAACAAAACCGAAAAATTTGTTGAAAAAGTAGATGATATATTATCACACTAAGTTTTTGAGTTAAATAGCAAATTTTTAATGCTTTGTATAAATACTATTAATGAATCGAGAGATTCAAAACTTATAATGTAGTATGGAGATATAATATTATGGCACAATTCCCTAAAGTAAATCCAACCCCAGATGGTAATGCTGGTGCGTTTTTTGGAAAAGCAGTTGATGGTATTGAACTAAACTTCGGAGCCAACGGCGGTGGTATTCTAACTAGCACTGGTCCTCTTGGCGCATGGCCAGCAGTTATTCAAACAATTGAACAGACTGCCACCATCGAAGTTCTCGGAAATTTAACAGCCAATCTTGCACTTATTAGTGCAAATGGCGCAAACTCTAACGTTGGTGTCAGAATGTTTACTTCTGGTGTCAATGCTGCAAACGTAACAAATCTAACAACTGCAATTCAGGGACTCGGAGTTTATGTAGTTGGTAATGCAACAGTTGGATTTGCTAATGTTAATCTTTCAGCAGTAACCGCAGCCAATTTCACTTTCTAATTCAACCAAATAACCAAAAATGGAGCCAATTAAATTGGCTCCATTTTTATTTCAGTAATTTAAGTAATTTTTCTTTATTATCTTCTCTATAGCAAATTCATATGTACAAATCTATAGCTGGCGTACTCTGAATTGGTGAGTGCTGATAACACTGCAACTAATATATTATTTGTTCTTGAAATATTCTACTTCTGATTCATGTTTTTCAGCAGCGCCTCTACTATCAAAAGTTCCAAGATTTCTTGTCTTGCCTTTCTTGTTTTTCTTAACTGACCTGAGTTGATATTTTCCAGAAGGTAATTTTATTATATGCTCTTTCAGTTCATCTCTGCTATCCATCAATTTCTGTAATAAAACCAAAATATCGCACTTATATTGATATTTTCTCAGTATTTGATAAAGTTTTTCTCCAAAACGTTTTTTCTGACTCCATGATAAATCATATGAATCAAGAATATCTCTTCTCAAAGAAGTTAATGCGCTATCTTTTATCTTTAATTTATTTTGAAGTTTGACAAATAACATTCTTTTCAAAGTATCATCCATTGTTTTATAATGCATATCTCGCAACCAACGTTTTAATTCCATTACAGGAATATCAACGTTTTTATCTCCAAGAATTTCTTTCGCGTTTCTTAAAGTTGCAATAATATTGGCCATGTCTGAACCTGAAAGATACACTCTATCAAACATTGGATATTTCAAAGTTTCTGTCGCATATCTATCTATATCCTTATTGAAGTGAGCAATATGCAACAGTTGCAGAGTCAATAACATCGTAAACAATATATCACTCAATTCTTGTGAAGTATATTTTTGCAATGTTTCTTCGTTTCTGAAGGCTTTTGACTCATTAATTAAAAATTCAAATAACATAGTTGCTCTCTTATTGTTTTAATTTGGCTATCGTGGATAGTAGTACTCTTTCTTTATTCTTAGCTTCTGATACTTTATGTTTTGTATTTTTAATATTGGCCAAAATTTCTTTTAATTTTCTTTCACTAATCATCACATCTTCCAATTGGTCAGTTTCCCATCTATCAACAACATTTTTTAATTCTGTAACTATAGGATTTGGTACTTGAACTGATTTATTGGATTTTCCATATTGTAATTGAATTTCATTTATCATATTGTTTTTCCTTCTGATATTTGGCGAATTCCTCGTGAAAATTTTCCAGTATTTTTATAACGAATAGAACTCAATAATCTCTTCTCCATCTCCAGTGCTTTTTCTTCACCATAACACTCATTTATTGTTTCCAATAATGAAATTGCACTTGCTATAATATGTGATCCGCGACTTTCAATAATTAATGAATTGTCTTTGGAAGGAGAAATATCTATAAGAGATTCAAGTAAAGATTTGGTATCAGTTTTCATATTAGTATTTATCTACAAAGCAAAAAGGCAACCAATTAATTGGTTGCCTTTTTGCTTTGTAGATTTATTTTAACGATCCAACTTCTAATTTTTTCTTTCTTTTAGCAAGTAAACTAATAATATATAAACTAGTTGCTATATCAGTATGAGAACTAAATTTATTATTCATTCCTTCGACTAAATTAGTTGCATAATTTAATGTTTCTAACTCTTCTTCAGTATCCTTTGTAAACTCAGCAGCTTTCTTCCAAACTTTGTTAGGATCTTTATCATAAAAATGACCATCTCCTATATTAACTATGAATAAATCAGGAGCATAACTATCATTATCTTTCCAATGTTCATTGATTTCTTTCCAATGATCTTTTACATATTTTTCATCTCTTGTCATATTAGAATCCAACCTTTTCAGGAACATCTACATCTTTTAGTTTGTGCTTCATCAATTTTAATCTACTGAGAACAACATCATAATCTTGATCAAGACATTTGACAGCAGCAGAAAGTTCACGGAGATGAGCAATACTTAATTGATCAGTATCATTTACCCATTGATCAAGTTCTGGAATTTCTCCGACCACCTTGCGAAGATAAATTTTTCTTGCAGCAGCAGAAGGCATTCCAACAAAAATTCTTTCATCAAATCTAGAAGGTCGATTAACTATTCTTGCTCCCAATCTATCAGGATAATTAGTAGTTGCCAACATTACTATATTTTCCACTTGATTTTCTCCGTCCAGCAATGCCAATAAATCATGCTCTCCATATTTTTGAATATTCTCATCGATATCTTCTATGATACAAATAATTCTTCTATTTGGTTCAATTCTTCTGATTGCTGCCAATCCTTTGGCTGTTATAAATGGGTCTTCACACATAACCACAATGCCACCAGCATCCAATAAATCTTTACTCAATAATGTAATAGTTGCAGTTTTGCCAGATCCTGGAGGTCCAAATAATAAAATTCCTCTTTTATAGAGCAAACCATGTTTTCTATATTTGCTTTCCATTTCCCAAAACTTTTTCATTCCCATTAATACTTTTTCACTGGCGTTGTCTGGCAAAATAATCAATGAATCTGTTATAACTTTTATAATTTTTACGACTAATCCCATATCATCTCTTTCAAATGAATAAACACCAGGAGGTAAAGCTTCCCGTGTTAATCCTGCTGGACGATAAGTATCATTTGATCCAATTTGCCATTGTCTATATTCAATAGATTCATTGGAGATTGCTGTTTGTCTACAAGAGTCATAGTAATCTTTTGGTTGTGTTTCTGATTGTGTTTGAGAATCATCGCCTAAGGCATCTGCCAAAATATCATTTAAAATTTGATCGTCAGTCATTTTATCCTTAAATTTTTTATTTCTGTTCTTATAATATTTTTGGTTTTGAATTTTTGCCCCTACCAGAACCGAATATTTTTGTTCCGGTTGTTCTTATAATATCAACGATCATTTGTGGGTTGTTTTCAAAATAAAATTCTAATGTTTTTTGATTAATATCTTCAGATGTATCTAAAATATAAATTTCATAATTTCTTTGACTATTGACGTTAGCCCGCATTGTTAGCATTTCCATAGTAAGGCTAAAATTTTCAAGATATGAATTTTTTGGAGCAGTGTCATCAGCCAATTTAGCTATCAATAAATCATTTCTATACTTATTCACTTGTTCTATATCAACAGGAATAATACATTCCAACCCAATTTCGTCCCACATTACAATAAATTTATTTTCCATTATTTTCCTATCATAAATCACGCCAAAGGTAAGTAATTAGCAGGACAATAATCAATTGTCAACAATTTATAAGCAATTAGCAATTATCTGCATATTCCCTACCAGCAACAATCAAAAAATTAGTTTTGGTAAGATCACGCTGATTAATCGATCATCCATATGTTCCATTTCTGAAACAAGGAAGTGAAGCTAACCCTCATCTCCTTTGGAGTGATATATAGTCATTCAAAGTGACATGACTATAATCTTTTATAAAATTCCAAGATTAACCAATACTTCATTGGTTTTATCAGTCAATACTATTTTAGTTTTAATATTTAATTCCAATAATTTATCATTTAAATCTTGCTTCTTTTTAGATAATAAATTTACCTTGGCCGTTAAATCATCTAGAGAAGCTAATACTCCTGAATTAACAGTTTCTGAATATCCATATCGTGATTCATTTGATGATGCGGCTGAAATCTTTTTTAGTTTTCCAGTGATAACATCTAAACTTTCTTGTAATGAAGACTTTGCTGTAATGCTTGTATAAAGTTGAATTAATTTTTCTGATTTCGCAAGATCAGCCAATAAAGAATTAACTCCAGCATCAGCATTTGCTTTTCCCAAAGATGTTCTGATTTCATAGAAAGCATCCCACAACTTAACTTTATTAGCCAGAGATGTCAATAAATCATTTTGAGCTACTAAAATAACAGAAGTGGGATCTTGAAATTCATTTAATGATATTATTGGTTTCAATTCAATATTATTAATTTTGCTTAAAATAACTTCTTGAATAGCAGATGCTTTTCTTAATGTTAATTCCATTTTAATTCTCCTTAATTATGATTATGTCCACAATTTGGGTAATTGCAACACGGGCATTGATATAAATATGCGCTTAATAAAAATGTTTTACTAAACCCACAATATGGGCATTTGATACTGACACTATCACTAAATTGATTGAACAAGCATTCGAGTTGTTCATTAGAACTACAATTTTTACATTTCATTTATAAATTTCTCTCTGATTGCCATTAATAATTTTCCAAGATTGTTTTGTCCTATTCCATTACATACACCATAAAAAGTGTCATTCCAAGTATTTCCTTCAATCAGAACTTTGGGATATGTTGATAGCAATAATTCTTTAAAATAAGGATAAGAAAATTTTTGTATTAAACAATCATACATAACTTGTAGTTTGATACTTTCCCAATCTTTTCTAATAGATACTTCTTGCCCTAATTTTTTTGCTTTTCCTGGAGTCGGCGCGTCCTGAATTAATTTTCTTTTTAATTTATCAAATGTTTTCGCAGCTTGATATGCAGCTTCTACAGTTTTATAAATTTCGCCATCCAAGTTAATTTCATAATCTTTGGGGCCAATATCAAAATTGCTTAAAAATCTATATTCTCCGCGAAAATTATCAATTACATTTTCAGTATCTTCAAAAATTAAATTAATATTATTTGTTTCCATATTTAGATGTTACTACAACTGCTTCAGAAAGTCAAGAACTTTCAATTTAATTTTTTCTTTATTTAAGTTCCAATCAGACTCCCAAATATAAAATATATCAATATGTTTAGCTTTGCTCAATTCAAATTTATTTAAATCATATTTCCAAATTTCAAATGCTGTTTTATTTTTTATTTCATTAAAATCATCAGCTTCAAAAATAGTTGGATTCATATGCCAATAGTCACCTTGAAATTCTATGGCTTTATTATATTTAAAGAAATAAAAATCAAGTTCATATGGTTTAATTTGGGTTCTATTATTTGATTCAAATAAAATATTATTTTCTGTAAGCCAATTGTCTATTTCTAATTCTGTTATACTTCTCATTCCTCTGCAAACAAAAGAATCCAATTTGCGTAATCTCTTATATAAAGTGCTTTCGGAAATACCTAATTTAACACAAGAATTTTGAATTCCATTAGATATAACAACTTCTTCTAATTTAGAAAGATCATTTAATATATTCAATGATTCTTTACTTATATGCAATTGAGAATAATTTTCGCAATCATATTTTCTTAAAAAATAATTTTTAACTTGAAGTTTTATTTCTGGAGACTGACTTGCGAATTCATATCCGTAATTTCTTTGATTTGTTATTCTCAATTTATCCATAAATTTTGGCAGTTCTAAAGCACGGTGAACTCCATACAATTTTACCATAGAATCTTCCATACGTTTTATTAATTCAGGATAATATTCCATATCTTCATCGTAACAAAATCGCTCGGATATTGTATGTTGTTGTTTTTTCTGAAATTCTTCGCTTTGGAGAGCATATTCCACTCCATAATTGCTCACCATTGAATCTTTAATTTTATTTTGGATTTTAGTATTCAAAAATGGAGTTTTTGCTCCATATTTTTCTATACAAGTTTTCTCTGTTTTATTTCTAACATTTTTTGTTTGTTGAGGGTGACATCCATAATTCATTTTCCAAGTATGTTGGATTTTTTCTTTTATTGTGTCGTTGCTTGCTGGATTAGCACAACCATATTTTTCCAAATTAGTGTTTTTGATTTTATTTTGAATTTCTTTGTTACTAAATGGATTTTTGAAACCATATTTTTCTAAATTAGTGTTTGACAATTTATTTTTAACTTCTTCAACTTGCATTGGGTTTGCCACTCCATATCTTTCCATGCAAGTTTTTCCTCGATTCATGACAATTTCTTGATATTTATCTTTATGACATTGACATTTTTTGCCCAATATACATTCAGTAAATTTTTGTAATTCTCTTGAATATTTTCTAATTAATCCAGAATATTTACAAATTGGAGAATCTTCTGGATGCAAAGCAGAATACATTAAAATATGTTTTGATTTTTTATTTTCCAATAAAATTGGATTACAATTCTCCTTAACCCATTTCATTGGATTTTCATATTTTTGTAATTCAATTGGTATTTTTAATTTTGGCATTTTATTTTTTATTAATACTTGATAACAAATTTTTTAACATATCTTGTTTATTTTCAGTTGAACTTACATTTGCTGTTTTTGGTGCATTTTTAATTTGAGATAAAATATTATTTCCAGCCATCGAAGAATCTTCTCCTGAACTTGTAGAATCAGTAATTCTTAGTGAATCTACATTAAAATCAAGATCAACTTTTTGTCCGACTCCTGAACTATTTCTGGTTTTCAAAAACTGGAGTTGAATGGCTCCTCGTTCTTTCATAATTCTGCTTGTAAAAATGCCAAATAAATTATCAGCAGAATTAGCTTTTGAAATACCGCCAGCAATATTACCCAAATTAAATTCTATTTCTTCAAATGAACTCCTATTTAATTGTGACGCAGTGGCAAACAAAGATCGTAATTCAATTGAAAAATTTCGTAACTCTTCGCTAACCAACTTATCTTTTGTAAAGATGTCAGATTGATCAACTTTAAAAGAACCAGGATTTACCAAATCCAAATAATCGACGCAGATAAAATCAGCTTTAAAATTTTCTTGAATTGACAATTCTTTGACATATGCTCTGATATCATTTACTGTGCTCCCAGATGGCAAAAATTTAATTCTTAATCTTCCAGATTTTTTGCCAGCCATAGAAACTTGTAATTCTACATCGTCCAATCTCTTGAAAATTTCTTTACTGCTGATTCCAGTAATCATACTATCCAAACGCATTGCGACTAATTCAGCACTCAATTCCAACGTAACATATATTCCATTCATTCCTGATAGAATCCAATTACATGCTAGATTTTGAAGGAAAACGCTTTTCCCTGCCCCAGGGCCGCCACAAAATACATTTAATTCTCCGCGATTGAATCCTCCGAAAAGAGCTTTATCGATATCTTTCCAACCAGTGCTTACTTGACCATTTGAATCTTTTAATCTCAGTAGTCTTCTCCTCGGATCATCAAAATAATTGATCCCCAAATCTCTTGTTAAACTAATTTGGACTGCATCTTTAATAAGCTTTTCAATTGGACCAAAATCTCCTTTATCCAATAAATCAGCAGATTTAAGAATTGCCCGTTCTAATTCAGCAATTCTTGTAAATTGCTCAAATTCCTCAAGAAACCAATGTTCGTGACCATCATTTATTCCATCAATCAATTCCAAATCAGTGCTTGCAACTGCATTTATTTGTTGAGTTGTTGGGATGGAAGAATGTTCTGTGACATGCTCTTGCAAAAATTTCGCAGCAGATTTTAAACTTCTATCAAAATTTTCTACATTATAAATATTTTGAACCCTTGTGTATAAAGTAGGATTACTCAACATAAAATTCAAAAATATTTTTTGAACTTCTACACTACTTTTTGTCATTGCCATAATTTATCCTTTTATTGTTCTCCAAGTTACACCAGCTTCCTCAAACATCATCTTAGAAACAGACATAGAATCTGCCCATCGTTGAACTATGGGATCTAACCAATTGGGTTCAAATCCAACTATTGATTTAATTCCACTCTGGATTGCTAATTTGGCACATTCATTGCAAATTGGCGGAGCTGAAAAACTAGGATATACATATAAAGTTGATCCTCTAGCAATAAAACCAGCTTTCAGAATTGCATTTACCTCAGCATGAACTATCATTTTATATTTTAACTCTCTATCATCGTATCTATCTTCGCTGTCTACAACTCCTCTGGGAAATCCATTATAACCAATAAACTCTTGATTATATTCATAATTAACTAAAACTGCTCCTACTTTTGTTGAAGGATCTTTACTCCATTCATTTGCAATATATTTTGCCAATCCTAAATATTTTCTGTCCCACTTCTCAGTGGGTAAATTTATTTTACTCATTTTCATCCTTGCTTTTTAATTCATTATTTAACATTTTTTGTTTTAATTTTATTGTTGTATAATTTGTTGTTGCCATATTTAAAATATGTTTAACAACAAACAACGGTCCATATTTTATATATGCTTCATTGATATCTTTGCAATTCCATTCAGGATAAGAAACGTCCCAATCATTATCCAATGCAACATTAATTAAACTATTATCTGAATTTACCAATCCTGCTTTATCTAAATGCGGGACAACAATTATTCGTTTTCGTAAATCATTTATTAAATTTACTTGCTCTTCATTGATTTCATTATGCATTACTGCCAATCCTTTTACACTCAAAGCATCAAACAGACCTTCAGTAAGAATAACCCATTCATATTCTGGTTTTACAAAATCTAATCCAAATACAAAAGGGACAGTCATTTTCATTATATATCTCATTGGTTCATTATCTATAATTGAACGAGCAGAATAACCAATTATAGTATCTTGACTAATAAATGGAATTATAACTCTGTTTCTATATACTACAGAATTAGATATTAAAAAAGGAAAATCATCTGGAATAAATCCTCTTTTCTTTAAAAATTCAACATGTTTTGGATATTTATCTTGATTGTCACATAGCATTGATGATTCTGGTAGATCAACAGATTTTAGTTCTCTTTTTATTTTTGGCGCTGTTATATTTTCTGGTTCTGTTATTCTCAGACTTTCTAATTTTAATGAAGAAATTGTTCGATCATCAACCCCGATCCATTCCAATGTTTTAATGAATTTGGGATATAATGGTTTTCCTGGCGTGTAAGAAGTTTTCCATGAACAATTAAAGCAATTAATAGAAACTTCTTCTCCATTAAGAATTAAGCCACCGCGACCTCTTTTATCAGGATTATGCCCACGATTTACGCAGCACGGGGCATTACGACTAATCCACCCAGAAGATGCTTTTTTAGTTTTTGCTCGATTCCAATAATCTAGCGCAGTTTGAGTAATCAAATTCATAATTAAGTATAACACAATCTACTTAACTATTACAAGAAAAAATTAAATCCTAATATTGCCATTTGTTATAAATGAATTTGCCGAGAGATTTCCCCAACCGTGAGGATCAGCACTATCCAACAAAAATCGCAACCATGCAAAACTTCCATTAACTGATTGAAAAAATGGTCCAGAAACATTAGAATAGTATGTTTGAGATATATTTCCCCAGTCAGAATTGGTTGGTAATGAAACAAGTGATCCTTGCGAAATTATATTTCCAGTATATGAAATTAGGTTTGCTGATATAGTAGCAAGAGTACTATTTTGTGGTCTATTAGTTAAATTAATTGCATTGGATATAAGACCATCTACTGTGTCAAGAAAAGTTAGTGATAGAGGATCGCCATAAGCAAGAACTGGTCCCTTCTTTAAAGTAGCAGTTAAACGAGATCCGTAATTATCATCGATGTAAATTGGATAAACATTACCATTGTTATCAGTGCTGATTAAAGCAATATCATAAAATCCAAAATCCAAAGGAGAAAGATCCGAAGCAGTTAAAGTAGCTTCAACTACTCCATTTGCTGCATCAAATTGTGAAGCTGTAATAGTTATTAATTCATTTTCAGTATTTGTTTCAAAAACACCAAGTTGAATAGAAATATTAGAAATATTAATTCTCTTTTGATCACTATTTAAACATTGAATCTTAATTGGATTGTTACATCCAGAGTAAATTGTAATTGGTGTACTATACACAAATACCTCCGCGTTATGGTGTATATAACTACTGTCAACCACTTGCGCCTTAATTCTAATTTCTTCGTTCTCTAGATAACCTTTTATTGTTAACATACAAGTATTTATGATATATCCATAAGTTCTATAACTTCTAATTCTAGTTCGTCTAATTCCCCTCCCCAGCCACAAAAAGTAAATTCAGCATCATGACCTGTTAATTCTCTAAATGCTTTTTCTACTGCATTCCGTAATGGTTTAGACGAGCCTTCAGGCAAATCAGATAACCAACTTGCTCCTATTTTACAGTTCCAACATTTCATACTAAATACTCCTGATGTTAATTTTATAATAAACAGGATCAAAATGCCATCATCTTTATATGAAACATTAACTATTAAATTTCCTTTTTTGTCCGTCATAATTTATGGAAATGAAAAATCTGAATTGGTAGGAATAATCCAGAACGCTGATATCATTACCACTAGTTTTTATGATATAAATCTTCTTAAAACTGATGAAGAGAAACGTTTATTTTTATCTCTTGGAGAAAAATGGTATTTTGAATCTAATAGATTGCTACCAATTAACATTTATTTGAAAAATGAATGGAATCAATTTCAGCCAACATTTAAAACATTTATTACTAAAGAGTTAACAATTATATATGGTCCAGTGACTTCACTTGCTGCATTATCTCAAAAGAAAAAAAGAAAAAGTATTACTGTAATAAAAAAGATGTAATTGCATTATTCGCAGTATAGGATGATATGAATATTTCTACAGCCAACCACGAGTTTGATCTACTTCTAGGCTTTGCTTCCACTGACCTACATTGAACTGGTATAAATACATACTTTCCTTTTGTTAGCTTATTAAAAGCTTCAATAGAGTTATTATCTCTTAAAAAATGAAATCCTGATCTATATTTTTTACCATTAGATTCTGATACCCATTTTGTTTTTAGCCACGTATCTAACTCAACTGTGCTGCTTCCATTATGAGTTTTAAATAAATAACAAAGTTTATTATCTTTATTTAAACGAAATGCTTTATATCCAGTAATTATTTCTTTCATAAAATTATTTTTTATTTCTCCATTTTTCATAACTTCACTAGCGCGCTTTTTCTTCTAAAAGTTGAATATTAATAATTATTGTCAAGGAATAAGCAAGAGCATGGGATCGTTTATAACTATAACCATCTGCATTATCTCTTTCCCAAACTGATTGTTCAATAATATTCCATGGAAGTCCTTGTAAATGTTTTTTTCCTGGGCGAATAATTGCAAGAAACATCGCAAGTTTTTCAATCGAATCAATAGGATCTTTTAATCTCAAAATCATTTCAGAGTAATTTCCAATATGAACTAATTTTTTCACAAATTCTGGTTCTTTTAACTTATTCCAATTGATGGGTCTTGCTAATAGTTCTTCAAGATGTTCTGGAGATTTTACTTGTTTATATAAATTGTTATTTAATATGTCTAACTTGAAATATCCAAGTTCTTCTGCTTTTTTATAATCTAAACTGGAATTTCCAGTTAATATATTTTTTGGTGCTTCAGTTATGTAAATTCCTGATGAATGTTTTTCGCCAGTTTCAAGAACAGCAGATGTATATTCTATCAATGATAGAATTTCATTTCTATTTCCAAAATCAATATCGATGTCAGATTTCATATATCTACTTTGACAATATCATTTCTAACGCTAATAATTTAACTTTTTCAGTGGGATTTTCAATTAACTTAATATTAATAGGATTACTTTTAATTGCTGCTAATTGCATTTCTTCAGTAGGATTATTAAAATATGATATCATCCATCCATACAATTCATTATGTAAAAGTAATTCCATTCTACTAATATACACTTCTTTTTCGCTGTTCATTTTAACTGATGGAATCATAATTTTCATAACCCAGCCTCATTACAAACTTTGCAAACTTCTTCAAAGATATTTGTGTCTTTTTGAAATTTTACTGACCACCTATTTGAATTAACTACTGGCCATACAATTTCCAAATCAGAAGCAGATAAATTATTTAACCATTCTTTGCCACTATCACTACAATATAAAATTATACCTGATATTTTTGCTCGTTGAGTGTCAAATAAAATTCGTGCTCCACCTGCTTCTTTGAAATAATTATTAAATTCTAATTTATTCTCTTCAGCCCATTCCATCATTGTGCTTATACTTCTATCTACAGCATCCCAAATATTTTCTGTAAAAACTAAATCTTGAAGCCAAGCAGAATAAACAATATCATTATTCCAATTATCAATTGGGACTTTTAATTTTTGCAGCCATTCTAAGTATTCAGTTGGATTTAAACAATTAATATCCAAAACAAATCTTCCGAAACGAAGACACGCCAAATAAAAATCGCTACGTCGAAATTCTTCTTCAGTTTTTTTAGTATTACCAAAACAATTTTTTTGAATTGATAAAAACGCTTGCAATCCATATCTTGCATATAATGTATCTTTTTGTTGAAATCTTCTTCGTTGTTCGCACAAATGAACTAACTGAGTTTTTTCAGATGAAAAAATCCTATTGCACCAAGGGCATTCATATTTTTCTCGTTTATTTAAAATAACTGGCGGTTTAATAGGTTTTTCTTTTTTAACATATCTGGGTTTTATTTTAGTTCCTTCAGCTTTTGTTCTTCCCATCCCAAACTCCTAAGCCATTCAAATATTTCTTCTTTGGTGTTGACTTTTAATATTAGATCAATTTCGCTTGATTTTTTATTTGGCATTAATTCCAATAAAGCTTTTTTCAATTTACTTTCATTTTTTCCTTTCGCAGCGCCCAACCAATAATGTTTTTGTTTTCCAATTCCAGGAGATGCTGAGCATAATAACAGCCATGAAAATTTTTTATTATTGCTATAGTCCCAAAAATTTTCATTTACAAAACTGTTAGTAGACAATGCATAATATTTTGAAATATCATTATTGCCATGAACAGTTGATCCCCACCTCATTAGTAGATAAGGAGAAATCTGTTTTTGTTCTTCTTCGCTTAAATTATCAAAATAATTATAATCTTTTTTGTCAATTGCTGATAAAAGATTAAAAATATTTATGGAAGAAGAATAATCTGTTGTTTTCTTTTTCATATTTACCACGAATTATAACTATTTACAGTTTCCATACTTTTAGGAATATCACGAACCATATATATACACGGTGGCTTATATCCTTCATACAATGGCAAACATAATAAATGTCCAGTTGATAGCTTAGGAAGATACCATTTAATATTTGGCAATGCATCTTCTACATCGATTTCTAGATAACTAGCCATAAAACTTGACAATGGATTCAATGAAAATGCTTTAAAATTTCTTGAACTTAAACTAGATACTGGATTTACTTCTAAATTTCCATGAGTTGGTTCGCCAATTAATATTTGATGATCTGCTGGCACATTTAAAAAATGAGTTTTGGTGTGTTTTCCATATCCTAAAGTTAACTTTAATTTAATTACTGGAGCATAAAAACTTTCCAACATAATTAAAGGGTTGCATTGATAGTCTACTGCGGAAGGTATGGAATTATTTAAGCTCCAATAATACATATCTATTTGATCTGGAATCAAATTTAAATCCACTGTTTTATTTTCTTCATTAAGTATTAACATAGTTTAATTATATATCCTTGAATGTATTTTTGTCAATAAATTATTTTTTCAATAGAAAATGGAAATTTTTGTTCACTATAATACTTTTTCCTGCGAGTTAAGTGGCCCTTGCTCCATTTACACGTTGAACAAATATCCCAAATTATAGCACTATTTTTATCTGAAGCAGTTCTTAAACTTCTTCCTATACTTTGAATTACTTTAATCCAACTTTTTCCAGTTTCAACTAAAAACAAATGATTAATTCTTGGTAAGTCTAAACCAACTGCTGCTATACCTGAAGTCGCAATAATTACTTTGCTATTACTAATAGCAACTTCGTCATAATGTTCTTTTCTTGTTTTTGATTTCGTGGCTCCTGATAAAAATATAGAATTTTGTATAAGAATTTCCAACTTTTTGCCAGTTTCTTTTCTTCCTACTAACACTAATACATTCCCAGTTTTTGCAGTTTCTTTAATTAAATCTGCCATGAAATCTAATCTTTTTGGATCAGTAACCAAAAAATCCAATTCACTATGATATGAAGTAAAAGATTTTGTATCTATCATTTGAATTATTTTTACTTCACAATTACTAAGAATTCCCAAAGTTTGCAATGATTCTGTTGTTAATTTATGAACTAATTCCCCAATTCCAATAGTTAAATTAACAATTTCATGAGATTCTTTAGGAATTGTGCCTGTAAATCCCCATCTAATGGGTATTTTAGATAATGGCCCACACATTAAATCTTTTAATATAGTTCCTCTTAAACCATGAACCTCGTCGCATATAACTGCAACAACATTTTGAATAAAATCATCAAATGTAATAGGTTTTGATAATCCAATATCAATTGGAGTTTGATGTAATTTTTCAAGGCTTTGCCATGTACAAATAATATGTTTCTTTCCAAAAAAATCCTTTCTATCACCATAGTAAACACCAACATCCAAACCTAAAATATTATAATATTGTTCAGTTTGAGTAATTAAATCTTTATTAGGAACTATTACAATACTTCTTCCATATTTTTCCACTTTTTTAGATAAAATAGCTGCCAATAAACTTTTTCCACTTCCTGTTGGAAGTGATGCAATCCCTTGAATATTATTCAATAATATGTTTGCTGCAAAAGTTTGATGATCTCTGATAATAATTGGTTTTCCTGATAATGAATGATTCTCTGGCCATAGAATGTTAGAAATATAATTATTATCAATATTATCAAATTCAAATGCTCGATTGTAAGTACGCAAATCCTCTAATTCGATTTCAAATTTTTGTTCTGTTAAATAATCAATTATTGGTTCCAACAAATTAATATATGTTTTTCCACTCAATGAAAAATAATATTCGCATCCATCCCATCTTCCAAGTCTTACAGAAGGTATAAATCTATTTGCTGGGTTAAATACTTTACTTTTAATATGAAGGGCATTACGAATATTTGCTGGTAAATTTTTAAACGTACAATTAACTTCATCATGTATTTGTAAAATTGTTTTTTGCATTATATAATATCCAAAAAATCGTTAATTAATAAAGTAATATTTTTTCTTTCCCAATAAGGGATAATTAATAAAGGAATTTTATTCTTAAAACAATATTCATATTTAATTTTATCATGTTTTTTAACCAAAGAAAATAATTTTTCTCCAGATATAGTTTTACTTCCAAAAGAATGTGCTCGATAATGTTGTTTTCCTTGATACTCAATTAAACCCATTAATTGAGTATTTTTAACAATTGCAAAATCAAATGGTAATGGTCGAATATCTCTGCAATTCGCTATTCTATGTTGTGCTTTGAAATCAATATTCTGATTTTTTAAATAAAAACTAATATCTTTCTCTCCCAGAGATTCTGAACATTTGAAACACCCACTCCCTCTTAAATGCTCAGATGGTCTTTGCTCAAAAATCCCATGAATAGGGCAAATAATTTTAATTTTTAATATTGCCCTTTCATAAATTACTTGGTCATAGATGTATTTAAAATTATGAATTATATTAGCCTTGGCAATAAATTTTTGAGTAGTAGATGTAACTAAAATTCTCCCACACATTTTACATCCTCTCCCAGATAAATGACTACTAATAGATTGTTTAAATTCTCCATGAACTGGACAACATATAATTATTTTATCTTTTGTAGAATTAAATTCAAAATCAGAATATTTATATTTATAATTATATATTTTATTTGCTTTGCATAAAAATTCTTTTTTAGTAATCTTCATATTAAAACTTTTACATTTAGGACAACCTTGCCCTTGAAGATGATTGTTTGGTCTTTGAATAAAATCACCATGAATTTTACATGTTATAAAAACACCAATTTTACCATGTGTATAATTTACTCGATCATAACTATATACATTATTGTGAATTTTTAAAGCTTTTTCAATAAATTTTTGAGTAGTCCATGTTTTCATAATAGTATTTATCAAAAAACAGATAATTTGTAACTTTAATACAAATTCTTTTATTTAGTGTAACATGCACTAATACTCATTGTCAATAAATATTATTTAAGATAAATAATTATAAAGAGGAGTAATATGCGAGCATCTGAATTTTTAATAAAATTGACTGATTTGGTAGATTGTATAGAAAAAATGACTATTGATCCTCCTGAAAAATCTACTGATGAAACTACTCCTGAACAATCTACAATGATTCCTCCGTTACAGCAAAAAATTGAAATTCTTAAAAAAGTAGCAAACATAGATTCTTTTTATGATAATCCTGAAGAAGATAAACCAAGTGATGAATTAAAAAGAATGCAAGCTAATGCTGGAATACTTCCCACCATGATAGATGATGAGGTAACTGAATGTCTGAGTATACCCAAAAAATAAAGGCCAGTAGAATAATAACAAATGCTAATGTTTTTGTGGGTGAAATTGGCAGGATGTTCTATGATCAAGCTGATGGCATTCTACGTCTTTCTGATGGACATACTCCTGGCGGAATAATCGTTGGTGGAGGTGGTGCTGGCACTCAAGGACCGCAAGGAATAACTGGAAGTCAGGGGCCACAAGGAAATCAAGGAAGCAATACTGGAAGCCAAGGACCGCAAGGAATAGCAGGCTTGCAGGGAAATCAAGGCGCATCTATAACTGGGCCACAAGGAAATCAAGGAAATCAGGGCAATCAATCTTCAATTCAAGGACCACAAGGAAATCAAGGAGCTAGTGTAACTGGCTCTCAGGGAAATCAAGGAACACAAGGAAGCACTGGAACAACTGGTTCTCAGGGAAATCAAGGGAATCAAGGTGCTAGTGTAACTGGTGCGCAAGGAAATCAGGGAAATCAAGGGAATCAAGGTGCTAGTGTAACTGGTGCGCAAGGAAATCAGGGAAATCAAGGGAATCAAGGTGCTAGTGTAACTGGTGCGCAAGGAAATCAAGGAAATCAGGGCAATCAATCTTCAATTCAAGGACCACAAGGAAATCAAGGAGCTAGTGTAACTGGCTCTCAGGGAAATCAGGGCAATCAAGGAAATACTGGACCAACTGGAGTAAATATTTACGGAGAAATGACTATCAGCAGCGCATCTGATTTTTCTTTATTAGTTGCTAATACATGGTATCAAATGTCTGGAATTGGATGGAATTTGGGAGATGACATTAATCAAATGTCTGGTAATACTTCCACTGGAGCATTAACAAATAATGCTACTGGCTCTGCACAAGCAATAGAAACACTAGCGTCTATTTCTTTATCTACCACTGATCCAGGAGCTATTTATCAAGTTGCTGTATTTAAAAATGGAAACTTAATTACTGAGCATATGGCTGAATTTTTAACTTCTACCAGTTATCAAATTGCTGTAACTATATCAGGGATTGATACTATGACAACTGGGGATGTTTTTGATTTACGAGCTAGATCAACCAATACATCTGACACTGGACTTAACATAATTAGAGCAAATTTTTCAGTATTTGGAATTACTGGTCCGACTGGAAATCAAGGCAATCAAGGTCACCAAGGAAATCAGGGAGCTAGTGTAACTGGTGCGCAGGGCAATCAAGGCAATCAAGGTGCTAGTGTAACTGGTGCGCAGGGCAATCAAGGAAATCAAGGTGCTAGTGTAACTGGTGCGCAGGGCAATCAAGGAACACAAGGAAGCACTGGAACAACTGGTTCTCAGGGCAATCAAGGAAATCAAGGTGCTAGTGTAACTGGTGCGCAGGGCAATCAAGGAAATCAAGGTGCTAGTGTAACTGGTGCGCAA